>ERZ1370068.10937-contig-9592_pt1 | contig 70782 bp, 74 predicted proteins | sample MGYA00561227_ERZ1370068 | MGnify/ENA primary metagenome ERZ1370068 (study PRJEB38410, sample SAMEA6850437) | metagenome | study: Metagenomic assessment of the ecological functions of the soil: analysis of the soil microbiota associated with the...
ATACTTCGTTCAGTTACGTATTGCTCATCGGCAGCCGCCTGCGCGTCGTTTATGAGCATCGCTGCAGAAAGGACGACAGCGCAAAGGCCATGACCCGTCTCCCGGACGATGGATCGTCGAATGCTCGACCGCGGCCGAGGCATCCGCAACCGCATCGTCGCCAAGCACCGCACCCGCAACCCGTCAGCAGCGAGTAGATCCGCAGGTCCAGGTATGGCCCCGAGCATACCAGCGCTGTCGAGCATTGGCCGCTTGAACGTCAATCTCGAGCCCGCGCTCGAATCTCTCTCGCGCTCCGGGAAAAATCCGCCGCCGAAGAAGAGCGTCAACCTTCGGCACTGCGCGCCGCGCCGCGGCCCGGTGAGCCCGATTCTGTCATAGCGCAATCAGTCGCGAAGCGGACTCGCGCGCGTCGTCGATGCGGCTGCATGAGTAATGATGCCTGACGGCCGGCTCGGCGGCAATGTATCGCGGGAAGGGCGCCGAGGTTTTCAGCGAGTGCCTGCTCTCGTCATCAGTGCTTCGAATTCCGGATCGACGAATCCGCTGATCATCGACATGGGCCTGCGAGCGCGAGCAGAACGCGCAGCAGGCGGAACCACTTGCCGCTCATCGACATTTGCCGGGTCGGTATCGCAGGACTGCCCGCAGCAATGCAATCGCATCGTGGTGCGCGCCCGGCGATTGCAGCGCTCCCGCCGCCTTCAGAAAGTACGTCACCGCCTTTCGATCCTGGCCGCCGCGGGAGAAATGCATCGCGAGCTCAGCGGAGATTCGGGCTGCATGACTCGCCGCGCCGGCTTCCCAAACCGGCGATGCGAAGGTGGATGCGTTGCCGCCGGGATGCAGCCACGCGATTACCAGGTGCACGCCCTGGTAGAGCTGATGGACAGACGTAGCTGACGCTTTGCGTGCGATCTCCAGCGAACGTCACCGAAGGCAGAGCAGATGCTCTTGTGCGACGAGGGGCGTCATGACCTTCGGCGATCCACGGGCTCGCGTCGACGCCGACGCTGCGGCACGCGCGTCGAATTCCGGCCCGCAACGGCAGCAACCTCGAGCATGCCCACGGTGGCGTGTCGTGGCCACGGCCAGCAATCAACGAACAAAGTTGGTGGGGAACAGTCTCCGCGATCTTCCCGGGGCGAAGAGATCGTCAAGTGCCACGCCGCGGGATTCGATGACGCCCGCTGCTGACGAGATAGTCGACCAGCGCGGTGATGAACAGCGGATTGCCGCCGCTGACCAACAACGCCGCGAAAGATTCCGTTGCCGACGGAGAAGTGCCCGAGACGGGACTCGAGCAAGGCCGTTGCGTCACAATACCGAACAGTGCCATTGCAACGTTCGTGGCCAATCGCTTCAGCTCCAGCTCCGCGCAGAGCGAGACAATGGATGCTTTGCCGCTACCGCGTCCGCGCGACGGAATGTCGAGAACAAGGATGCGCGCGGCGGAGCGTCGCCGTACAGAACGCGGCAACGGGCGGTCGTTGCGTAGTCGGCAGCGATGTCCGTCCTCGAGTACGATCACGAGCGTCCGTTGCGCTGCGATGGCCTCGATCAGCTGCACTCCCTCTCGCAACATGCGTGCCGGCGCTGCAGCGACCTCAGGTGTACCGTCAGGCTGATCGCTTCCCGGCAATGGGAATACCATTGGCGAGCGTGGCTCAGGAGGCTCATCGAGCGTGCTTTCGGATCGACGCAACGTTTCAACCGCTCGAAACGGCGGTCCGTACCTTTCCGCGACTTCGCTACGATCCGCAGTCTGTGCGAACAGCAGTAGAGGTGCGTCCATCATCGATTCCACGGAATCATGAACGCCCGCACTGCAGTACTCTTGCCGATGCCGGCTTCGCCCGCGATGAAAACGACCTGCCGGGATCCCTCGACGGCCCATTGCCAACATCTTCGGCAATCAGCTGAAGCTCCCTGTCGCGATCCGACCATGGCCGATGCCTGCGCCTGCGTTGAGAGGCGCGAACGCGCGTCGGTGGGGGCGTTCGACGCTGCCCGCGAACATCGGCGAATGAAACAGGTCAATCGCGTGAACCGTTTCGAGGTACCTCGGCGTCCGAGCGCTGTCACCAAGCGCGGCGCGCAGCTCGCGGACGGTTTTGCGGACACTGTCGTCCCCCGACGACGACAGCTTCAGCCAGATCGTCGAGCTGATCTCGTTCGTCGTGATGACCCGCCCCGCGTTGTCGAGGAGATGCAGGAGCAGCGCCCGGGCCTTGGGACGCACGAGCTTTGATCACGTTGCCGCGCAGCAGCCGCCTCGAAGGCGGAGATCGATGCGGAGAGTCTCCGCAGAGGATGGTCGAATCGTTCATGGGTCGGGCGAGTATCGCGTCAAGCGGACCAGAAGTCGTGAAAGGTCGCGTTGCCACGTTCAAGCGTCCCACGGGGGCCACACGGCTGTATTGAACGGCTCGCGTCCAGCGCAAACGCGACTGGGCCATTGCGCCGTCAGCGGTCGCCGCCGCGCGGGCGGGAGCGGCCGTGAAAAACGCGTCCGCTAACCAGAGAAGAGGTTTTCCCAAAAATGCAGACTCGACGCCTACCTAACCGCCAGCTTCACTGATGACGACACGCCCAATCGTGCTCGTCATCTCCGTCCTGTGCTCAATGACCTTGGCCGCGCCCGTTTTCGCCGCCCGACGCCGACGCAGCAAGCGCAGAAGAGTGCGCCGCGGCCAAGACGGAACTGGTGCGACAACAAATTCGGCGCCAAAGGCCAAATGCACGCGAAGGCGCGAGCCTCCAGCGCCCGTCTCGACCGAGTGCCTGCAAAAAGCCGAGGACAAATTCAGCGTTGTATTCGACAAATTAGACACGGCTGGCGGCTGCTTGCACGTGGGCGACAGGCCCGCGATCGGGGGCAAGATCGACCAAACCCTCTCGGACATCGTCGGTGATTTTCCGGTTGCGGCAACGGCGTCGTCGGGGAGGCGACGAGCAATGCGACGACGGCAATCTCGTGGATGGTGACAGTTGCGAGCGCCACCTGTGTCGCTGGCGTCGCCGTTTGCGGTGGCTGGTTTCGCGTCCGACGATCGGCGAGACCTGCGACGACAGCCCGATCGACCAGGCTCGGCTGCGACAAATTTTGTTTTGGTGGAGGCCGGCTATCGGTGCGCGGGTCGGCCTTCCCGCGTGTACGCCTACGATCCTTGCGGGAACGGGGTGCTCCAGCATCCTCGACTACTGCGACGACGGCAACGTGAACGACGGCGACGGCTGCAGCAAATGGCCCACGCATGTCGAGCGGGATTTTCGTGCGCGAATGAGCCGTCGGTATGCGTTCCGTATTGCGGCGGGGGCCCGGGAGGGCATGTGCATGGGCGACATGGATTGCTGCTCCAACGTCTGCAACGCGGCATCTGCCAGTAGCAGCGATCAGATCGGAGGGCGGCGCGCTCACGGGAGGCGCCGCCCTCCGCCTCACGCCGAGGGACTGAAGGCGATCTCTCTGCAAGCGAAGATCCGCGAGCGGCGCGGTTGATCGCTGCGCGTGGCGCGAGCCGACCTTCGAGACCCCCTGTTCGACAAGGCGCAGATGGCGACGTGGATCCGGCAGGCAGCCGCCTGCCAGCTGTCCGCCGCGCGCCAGCGATCGCGCGGCAACAGTTCGTGAATTGAGACTACCGATCTTCGACCGATCGGCCACACTAGCGCTTTCACATGACGCCGATCGGCGAGGTCCCGGCCAAGGAGGTGAACGTCCGTGCCTCACTGCCATCGCCGCCGCCGGCGCGCGCAATTCGAGGCTCCCCTTCTCGCAGTGCCGTCCGCTCCGGGAATCTCGTCTTCCTCTCCGGCATCACGCCCTTCACACTCGAGCGAGACGCTCGCGAAGGCGACTTTCCCGGCGCAGATGCACCAGGACGATGAGGAACGTCGGCGCCATCCTGCCGCCGCCGGGTCCGGCTTCGATCGCGTCGTCGATGCACGGTCATCCTCGCGCCGCCGCGGGATTGGGCGCCATCGAATGGCATCTACGAGCAGTACTTCCGCGCCGGTCGATGTATCCGGCGCGGACCGCCTTCCGGGGCCTTCTCGCACCGGGACTTCTTGCTCGAGGTCGAGGGCGCGTCGCCGAGGGTGGGCACGACGTCATGACCGAGCCTCGATCCTCGCTCTTCGACGACGCCGCGATTCCCGCCGAGACGCACGCGGTCAACGCCGCGATCACTGAGCTACCAAGGACATGCCGAACTGGTGGGACGTCGGGCCTGCCAAGGTGCGCGACTGCGCGCCGCCAGCGGCGAGGCCCGTTCCCAGCGCCGTCGAGAAATCCCCGCGCGCACGTACGATCGAGATCGACGGGCCGGCGGGGCAAGATCCACGCTCCGGGTGATCGCGCCGAGCGTGCGCGCCGGCGTCTACCTGCATTTCCACGGTGGCGGCTGGGTGCTCGGCGCGAGCGACCAGCAGGACCGCCTGCTCGAGCGCATCGCCGATGCGACCGGGCTCACGGCGGTGAGCGTCGGTATCGCCTGGCGCCCGAGCATCCCTTCCCGCCGGTCCCGACGATTGCGAAGCGGCGGCGGGTGGGTGATCGGCCACGCGCGCGAGCTCGGCGGCGAGCGCGCTCTGCGGTCGGCGGCGAATCGGCGGGCGGGCATCTCTCCCGCGCTGACGCTGCTCCGCATCCGACGACCGGCTCGGCCGCATGCCGTTTCGGGCCGCTAACCTCGTCTTCGGCTGCTTCGACCTCGCGATGACGCCGAGCGCGCGCCGCTTCGGCGAGCAGCGCCTCGATCCTGCAGGACGAGCGACATGGTGCACTTCCACGGCGCACTTCGCTTCCCGGCGTCGCCGATCGCCGCGCGCCGGCGATCTCGCCGCTCTACGCCGACCTCGGCGGGCTCTGCCCGCGCCCTCTTCACCGTCGGCACCAAGGACGCGCTCCTCGACGACAGCCTCTTCATGCGCGCCCTGCTGGCGCGCGGCACGGGAACGCGCCGAGCTCGCGATCCATCCCGGCGCGTCCACGGGTTCATCGCGTTTTCGAGCCCGCAGGCGTTCGCGGCGATCGCAGCGCCAGACCGCGTTCCTGAACGCGGGTGCTCGGCGCGCCGTCCCACGCAACTTATGCCGCCGCCCTACGCGGGGCGCTGCGTCTGCGGCGCCGTGCAGCATCACCTGACGGCCGAGCCGTTCACGCTCTACGCCAGCCATTGCACCATTCGTTGCACGGTCGCAGGCGGGAGCGCGTTCCGTCTCTCGATGCCGGTCGCGCGCGGCGCCGCTCAGGCTCACCGCAGGCGAGCCGGAGCACGCCGAGTACACCACTCGCTCGGCGGCCGCACCAGACGCGCCGCGCGCTGCGCCCGCTGCGCGACCTGGCTCTGGGGCGAGCCGGAGCGCGCGCCGGCCGTCGCGATCCTGCGGCCGAGCACACCTCGACGACCACCCAGGTGGGTCGAGCCCGTCGCCCCACATCTGGGTTGCGCAAGCGCCCAACCGTGGAGTGCCGCACTCCCGCCGGCGCGCTCACGTTGCGACGGCCAACCCGACGGCGAGCGGGAGCTCGTCCGCGCCTGGCGCGCGCAGCGTCCGCTGAGGCCCTCATTCCACGACGGCTTCCGGCAGTAGGTTCGATCGAAACCGCCTCGCGAGGAGGATGACGATGACCGAGACCCGTCGAAGTGACCGCAGGAGATCGGTGACCCAGGAAGTGACCGCCGCGAGGTTTCGTGCTCAGGGGCCGCGGCGACCGTCGCCGCCGTCGGCGCGAGCTCAGTGCTGCCGCGCCGGGCGCGCGCCGGCGGCGATCGAGCTGCCGCCCCTCCCCTACGCCGACAACGCGCTCGATCCGTACATCTCGGCCAACACGATCGGCTACCACTACGGCAAGCACCACAAGGCGTACGTCGACAACGTCAACAAGCTGATCGCGGGCACCGAGTACGCCGACATGCCGCTCGAGAAGATCGTCGCCGCGACCGCCGGCAACGCCGAGAAGCAGGCGATCTTCAACAACGCGGCCCAGGTCTGGAACCACACCTTCTACTGGAAGAGCATGAAGCCGAAGGGCGGCGGCGCGCCGCCGAAGGCGCTCGCGGCCAAGATCGACGCGGCGTTCGGCGAGCTACGACGCGTTCAAGAAGGCCTTCACCGACGCCGCGGTCACGCAGTTCGGCAGCGGCTGGGCGTGGCTCGCGCGTCAAGGACGGCAAGCTCGAGGTCGTGAAGACCGCCGAACGCCGAGAACCCGCTGCAGCAAGGGCGGCGGCCTGAAGCCGCTCCTCACCGTCGACGTCTGGGAGCACGCCTACTACCTCGACTACCAGAACAAGCGGCCCGACTACGTGGCGGCCTTCCTCGAGCATCTCGTGAACTGGGAGTTCGCGGCGGCGAACCTCGGCGCCCTGAACGAGGACCGGCATGGACGTTCGCGGCGACAGCGCGGGCGGCGAGTACGCGTCCGCGCCCACGGACGACGTCGAGGGCTCCTCGCCCGAGCTGACCGCCGGACGAAGCTCCGGGCTCCTCGCGGGCGATCTGCCGCTCCGCGACGTCTTCCGCATGGGAAGCGCTACCAACGAGTTCCCCTACGAGGCCGCCGCGGTGCCGCGGCTCGGCATTCCCGGCATCCGCTTCGCCGACTGGCCGCGCGCGGCGTCGTGCTCGGGCGGTCGACGGCGTTTCCGGTCGCGATGGCGCGCGGCGCGGCACGCTCGATCCCGAGCTCGAGGAGCGGATCGGCGACGCCATCGGCGTCGAGGCGCGAGCGCAAGGGCGCCAATCTCTTCGCCGGCGTGTGCGTGAACCTGCTCCGCCATCCCGCGTGGGGACGCGCCCAGGAGACCTACGGCGAGGACCCCCACCTCCTCGGCGAGATGGGGACGGCGCTCATCCGCGGGTCGCAGCGCCACGTCATGGCGTGCGTCAAGCACTTCGCCTGCAACAGCATGGAGAACGCGCGCTTCAAGGTCGACGTGCGGATCGACGAGGCCGATCTCCGCGACCTCTACCTCCCGCACTTCCGGCGCTGCGTCGACGCCGGGGTCGCGTCGGTCGATGAGCGCCTACAACAAGGTGAACGGCGCGTGGTGCGGACATCATCGCCACTTGCTGACCGAGGTGCTGCGCCACGAGTGGGGCTTCCAGGGCCTCGTCATGAGCGACTTCGTGCTCGGCGTGCGCGAGCGCCGGCGCGGTCGCGGCGGGCATGGACCTCGAGATGCCGGCTCGCATCCGCTTTCGCGGCCTCGAGCGCGCGCTCGCCAGGGGACGATCACGGCGGCGGACGTCGACGGGCCGTGCGCCGCTCGCTCCGCACGCAGCTCGCGTTTCGCGTGGCGCGGCGAGCCAGAGCGCTATCGGCGCGAGGCGGTCGCGTCGCCGGCGCATCGGGCGCTCGCCCGCGAGGCCGCGGAGCGCTCGATCGTGCTGCTCGAGAACCGGCCCGCGGTCGGTGAGCGCGCGCCGATGCTGCCGCTCGACGCCGCGACCACGCGTCGCATCGCCGTGATCGGCCGCCTCGCCACGCTCCCCAATACCGGCGACCACGGCTCCTCACGGGTTACCGCCCGCGGTCGTGACGCCCGCTCGACGGCCTCCGCGCTGCCGCGTCCACCGCGCCGTCAGAGCTGGTCGAGGCGCCGAGCGACGATCTCGCGGGCGCGCGTCGCGGCCGCGCGGGTCACCGACGTCGCCGTCGTCGTCTGCGGCTACACGTTCCGCGACGAGGGCGAGTATCTCTTCTTCTCTCGCCGGCGGCGACCTGCGCCTCGCTCCGACTCCGTCCAGCGCACGAGCGGCTGATCGAGACCGTCGCCGCCGCGAATCCGCGGACGGTCGTCGTGCTGATGGGCGGGAGCGCTATCGTGACCAGGCGTGGCGCGCGCGAGTGCCGGCGCTCCCTCACTGGCGTGGTACCCCAGGCATGGAGAGGCGGCCACGCGCTCGCCGCCATCCTCTTCGGCGACGTCACCCCGAGCGGGCGCCTGCCGTGCACGCATGGCCGCGCTCCGCGCAGCCCAGCTGCCCGAGTTCGATCCGCCACGCCCGGGTCGCGCCACTACGGCCCCTTGCGCGGCTATCGCCTCATGCACCGCCGAGCGACGCGAGGCCCGCCTTCTGGTTCGGCTTCGGCCTCTCGTACACCCGCTTCGAGTACGGGCGGCCGCGCATCTCGAGGGCGACGCGCATCGTCGTCGACGTGCGGTAGCGTCGGCACGCGTCCGGGCGCGGAGCTGGCGCAGCTCTACGTCGACGTGGCGCTCGGCAGCGATCCCCGCCCGCTCGGCACCTCCGCGCCTTCGGTTGGGTGACGCTCGCCGCGGGCGCGATCCGCCGCCGTGCGCTTCGCCGCTCGACCCGGCGTGGCGCCGCGTCCACGTCGGCCCGAGTGCCGACCCACGCGGCTGGCAGACGATCCGAGCGCGACCGCGCCTAGGCGCGCAGCATGTCCTAGGCGTGCGCTCGCTGCGGCTCGCCCGCGCCGAGCGCGCAAAGCCGTCCGACCCGATCCAGAGCCCGCCGTTGAAGCGCGGTTGAAATATTGCTCGAGGGCGTTCACCCAGGTGATCTCGACGATCTCCTGCTCGTCGAAGTGGGCGCGGAGCGCCGTGAGACGTTGCATCGTCGGCGCGCCCGCTCGCGTCACACTGCTCGACGTACGCGAGCGCCGCCGCGCTCGCGGGCGCTGAAGGTGAGTCGGTCCGGTAACCGTCGAGCCGCCCGAGCTTGTTCGAAGCGCGGGGTTCCGCCGTAGACCCATCGACTGGACGAGGTCGAGGACAGAACGTCACACCCGTTCAACGTCGCGACGTGGCTCTCGATGAGCACGCGCAAGTCGGGATCGAGCCGCAGCCGGCGGTCGAGCACACCGACCATCGCATGACGTGCGCGAGCAGCGCACCGGCATCCGCGTGAAAACGACTCGATACGGCGTCGGCACGCGCCCGAGCATGCGTCGCAGGACGAAGAACATCACCCGCGTGAGCAGGGTCGGCGGCCGATCGATCGGTTCCATACGCATGCGCGCCATCATCGCCGACCCGCGCGTCGACAGGAACGGCGCCAATCCCGCTCTTCCTGGGGTGCCAATCGGCCGCATCAGACCGACAGCCGTGAGTTGAAGCAGGCCGGACAGCCCATTCCCCGCGCCTTCATCCTCGAGCGAGATCGTGGACGTCAAAGCGTCCTAGCTCACCGCTCGCGGAACGTGCAGCGTCCGGCGCCGCAGCGCCGGAGGGTGGCGCGGAGCTCGCGGCGGACGGCGCGGAGCTCGACGATGCGCTCGTCGATGCGCGGTGAGGACGGCGGCGAAACGCGGGGCCTCGCGCGCGCAGCTCGCGACCCCGAGGTCGACGTCGCCGAGGACGAGCGCGACCTCGTCGAGCCGGAAGCCGAGTGCCTGGAGGGCCTTCGTGAAGCGGCAGCCGCTCGACCGTCGCGTCCGAATACTGCCGATAGCCCGACGGGACGCCGGGCGGCTTCGGCAGCACGCCGCGCCGCTCGTAAGAACCGGACGGCGTCGACGCTCACCCCCGCGCGCCGCGCGACCTCGCCGATCTTGAGCGCCTTGGCCATGCGAGCGGAGAGTCGCTTGACCCTGGACCTAGGTCAGGGTGTAGGCTCCAGCGCATGGACACTCCCTTCTTCTGCGACATGACCGCCCATGACCCCGAGCAGCGCGCCCGCCACCACGCGCTCGCGGCGGAGCTCCGCCCGCCGTCCTCGCGTTCGAGGAGCTCCCCGACGGCTACGCCGCCCGCTTCGCCACGGAGCCGGCGACGGTGCTGCGGCTCGCCGAGGTTCGCGACGCTCGAGCGCCTCTGCTGTCCGTGCTTCACGTTGGCCGTGAAGCTCGGGCGCGAGCACGAGACCCGTATGGCTCGAGATCACGGGACGCGACGGGGTGAAGCCCTTCATCCGCGCCGAGTTCAGGATTCCGTAGCCGCTGGCGGCGCGTCGATGCGGGGACAACCCGCGCCTTGAACGCCGGCGCATCGGAGCGCTAGTGCGGACGCGGCATGAACGCAGACACGTGGCCGCTGCCCGAGCGACCATGACCGACCGTGTCGTCGCTCACCATCATCAGCGGCGCGCCCGGCACCGGAAGACGACGACCGTCGCGGGCCTGCTCGCCCGTGCCAGCCACGCGGCGCGGCGTTGCACATCCCCTCGGACGTCTTCTACGGCTTCCCGGCGCATCCGATCCCGCCTTCGCGTCCCGAGGCCAACGAGGCAGAACACGACCATCATCACCGCCATGACCGCATGCGGCGACGATCTTCCGCCGCGCGCGGTCACGACGTCTTCCTCGATGGGATCGTCGGTCCGTGGTTCATCCCGGTGGTCGTGGCCGCGCTCGCCGAGCCACGTTCCCCGCCGTCACTACGCGGTCCTCCGAGCACCGCTTGCGGTCGCGCCTCGCGCGCGTACGGCAACGTGCCGATCGAAGCGACGAGGCGCGTGGTCGAGAAGATGCCATGGCGAGCTCGCGGACCTCGGCCGCTACGCCCATCAGCCAGTCGACCGACGGACCGCACTCCCGAGGCGGTCGCCGCCGAGCTCACCCGCCGGAGAGACGCGGGAGATCTCGTCCTACGACGAGCCGAATAGCAGAGTCCCGCCGATCGGCGTCACTCGAACACCACCGTCGACGGCACGCAGAAGTCGCGCGGGCCGAAGAACGGATACTGGTCGGGGCCGAACTGGTTCCGGGTGTAGATGATCGGCGGCGGGGCGGCCGGACGCGTGCCGCGCACGAGGTAGCACATCAAGCTGGCACCGGGCTGCGGCACGGGCTCGCCGTTCACCGCGGCCGCCAAGCAGAGATGGAGCGGCTTCTTGAGGGCGACCTGGATGGAGCCGAACTGATCGGTGACCGCGAGGCCTTCCGCGCGGTCCGCGCGCGGCCGACAAGCCGGTAGCGCTTGAAGTGGTCGATCGGCACCGCGAGGCGGATCCGGGATCGCCGTCAGGCTCTTCGCCGTCGGGACCAGCAGCCGGTCCACCTTCGCGAGCTTGACGCGTCGTCGTGCCGAAGCTCGTTCGTCACGGTCGCCTTCGCGGGCGCGAACGGCGTCGTCTGACGGAGGGTGTAGAAGGTGAGGTGTCCCGGATCGAGCGGCGCCGACGGATCCCGTCCGTCGACGTCGGCCGGGGCGCAGATGCGCTTGGCGCGCTTGATGCGTCACGGTGCTGGCGCCGACCGCGTCCACCACCGACACGCCGGCGAGATTGAAGGTCGGGCGGTGGATCTCGTAGCACTGGTAGCGACGCTCGACGCCGCCGCCGGGCGGCGGGTCGTCGCCTCCGGTGGCTCTCGCGCGTGACGTCGTTGCTGGAGTCGCCGGCTGATGCGTTGCGCCCAGTAGCGACCGAAGAGCTGGTTGGCGCCGCCCATGTCGAGCCAGCCGGTCGGCGAGAAGAACTGCATGTGCAGCTCGCCGCGGTGCGCGAAGTTCGAGACCGGCATGCCGTTGGGGTTGAAGCCGAGCGCCCCCACGTAGACGCGCGCGCCCGACTGCGTGCCGACGCCGAATTGCAGACCGTCGTTGACCGACCAGCCGCGATCGATCTGCAGCACCGTCTGGTCCGGTGGCGTTGACCGTGACGTTGGTGCCGACCGAGAAGCTCCGGAAGTCGTAGACGCCGTCGCCGAGGTTCAGCGTCTTGCCGTCGTTGACCCGGACGTCGCGATACGCGCCGGGTGCGAGCGTGTGCGGACTCGGCACCCCGTGTTCCCGACCAGCAACGTCGGCGGCGCCGTCGGTGAGCGCGCGGCCCGGGGTGAAGGGCAGGACGGGCAAGTCCTCCGGCGCGATGATGGGCGTCGTGTACGGCAGCGGTCCGGCGCCGAGGATGGTGGCGTTGAAGTTCGCGTTCACGGAGTTCGCGAAGAGGTTGTAGAAGACGCCCTCGGCGTTGGCGGCGCGCACGCTGTCGGCGACCGCGTTGCTCCCGGCATCCATGACCACCGGACCGAGCGTCGCGTACGAGAGCGACGGGCTGCCGTCCTGGCCGCGATCGGGATAGTTGCACGCCGATGTCGCCGCCGTGAATGTAGCCGCGATCGATCGCGCCGACGGCGCCCTTCAGGATCAGCTCGTCGTAGGCGAAGAGGACGTAGCGTCGGATGTCCCGCGGCGGCTGCAACGGCGGCGCCGCCTGCGACGGCGACGGGACCGAGCAGAACACGGCGAACGCGAGGATCGCTAGCAGAGAGGGGGCATTGGCGAGTCTCCTTGGGGAATGGCCGATGCGGGGGCCGAGGACGGGCGGGAAATGTAGGGGCCAGGCGATTTCGTAGTCCACTGAAAATATGCGTCCGCCAATGGTCGCCGGAGGTTCGGGTGGCCCTGACCGGGCACCCCGGACGCCGCCGAAAGCCTCGAAAGGGCAGTGTCTCAGTTTGATTCGGGATGGGGGATCGCCGACTCAAGTGTGAGGTCGCCTCGATCCATGCCGTGCGACGGCCGCTGTCGGGAAAGCGCGCGCGGTGGAGGTGTCGACCGCCGGGTCCTACGGAGCCGTCGCGCGTGATCGGCGCGTCGCGGGCGACCGGTAGTCATAGCTGGTCGGTACGTGGTGGGCGCATGGCACTCGTGGCGCGATCCGGCGCGTCGCGGACGAACTTGCGGTGAGCGCTCCTGACCGAGGTCGGACCCGCGGTCGACACCTCCACCGCGCGCCCTCAGCGCCGCAGCTCCGGAAGACTCGCTCCTTGCGTGCCGGTCCTCCGACGTGAACATCATCCATTCGGCCGGCGTGTCGTCTTTCGAGCAGCGCCGTCCGCGTTTCGCGCGGGACGCCGGCGCAGGCTGACGAGCGATCCGCGTCGCCATTCCACTCAGCAATAGACGACCATCTACTCGAGCGGTGCCGTGGCGGCATGGGTCTGCCATGCATCCGGCTCGTGGCTTGCAGAGACCGCCCTCTGCGTGACGACCACGGCGGGGACCCGTCGCACTCCACTCGGCTACGCGCCGCACGGCGCGGAGTGGGCACCGTCTGCACACCAAGTCGTACGCGAGCACCTGGCGGAGACGATTCCTCTTACGCCGCCGCCCGCGCCAGATCCCGGCGGACTCCACGCCGGTTCTCGAGGGAGAGGAATTCCGAGCCGCCCCTCGAGTGTGGCGTGCTGAGTCACCGTGGCTTTGCGCGCTTTACCTGGTGCTCCGGGCTGTCACGCCGAGACGCTCGTGCCCTTTTCGTGCAGCGCCGCGGCTCTGCCCAAGTTGCGGCGGCCGGAGAATGGCCGCGGGTGCGGCGGAGCTCGTCGATCACATCCGCCGCAAGTCCCCATTCGCCAGTGGGTGCTCTCGCTGCCGCAGGCGCTCCGCTATCGCCTCGCCTGGGATCACGTCCTCTGCCGGGCCGTGCTGACGATCTACACCCGCGCGCTCCTCGGCTTCGAGCGGCGGCGCGGGCGGCGGCGGGGCATCGTCGATGGGCGCAGCGGGACGGTGACGGCGATTCAGCGGCTTCGGCGGCGGCGTCCAGCCTCAGCATCCATTTCCACGCGCTCTTGCTGGAAGGCGTATTCGCGACCGCGCCGGACGGCACCACGCGCTTCTATCCCGCTCCACCGCCGACCGATCGCGACGTGGCCCGCCTGAGTGGCGACGATCCGCACCCGCGCATCCCTGCGGGCTCTTGCCGACGGCGGAGGCGTGCTTTCGCCGACGGATGGCACCGAGGATGTCGAGGCCGATCACTCGCCGTCGATGCCCCCGTGCTCGCGCAGCTCCAGCGCCGCCGCCGTCCGCGGTTCCGGTCGGCGTTCGGCGACCGCGCGGGTCACGCCCGTGCTGCGCGTCGGTCACGCGCCCGATGCCCCGTGAGTGTGGACGGTCGGCCCACGCCACGCGTACCTCGAACGCTTCGACCTCCCACGCTGATCGCGACGTCCGCGCCAATGACCGACTCGGGCTCGAACGCCTCTGCCGCTACCTGTTGCGCCCACCGCTCGCGCAAGAGCGGCTCTCGCGCCTCGCCGACGGCCGCGTCGTCTGTACGCTCCGCCATCCGTGGCACGACGGCACGCGACACCTGATCTTTACCCCTCATGAATTCCTGGAACGCCTGGCGGCCATCACGCCACGCCCGCACATCAATCTGCTGATCTATCACGGCGTCCTGGCCCCGCAGGCGCGGTGGCGGCCGTCGGGACCGAGCGATCGCGCGATCGCGGCCGCGCAGCCACCGCCCGTTTCGCCGCCCCCACCTCTACCGGCGATCCCGGTAACAGCCGCGCCAAGGCGCACCGTCGTCGCCGCCGTCTCTCGTCAACCCACCGACGCGGTCGCGCGCCGTGCCCCCGACCCCCGCACCCCCAGGCTCCTCAGGACCGGCGCCGGCCACCGAGCGGGCGCGCCGTGCCTGGGCGTGGAGCCGCCCTCATGCGGCGCGTGTTCGCCATCGACGTCCTCGCGTGCGCTGGGTGCGGCGGTCGTCTGCGTTTCCTCGCCACCATTGAGGACCGCCGGTCGTCACCAAGATCCTCGCCCACCTCGGGCTGCCCACCGCGGGACCCGTCCTGACGCTTGCGCGTCCGCCACCGCAGCCCGACGAGTTCGACTTTTCCTGACGTCCTGACGCCCCGCGGACGGGCGTCTCATCGCCGCGCCCCGAGCACGTTGGCCGCGCTGCGTCTTCACGCCGCGACCGGCGCCCTGCAATCCAGCCTCCTCGGCACCACGAACGGCCCGCACCCGCCGGGTTGTTTGCGTGTGGCAAACGGCAGTACAAGCACGAACGTCCGACTTCGAACGTTATGTCGACCAGTCCGTGCGAAAAGGCCGGTAGTGATGCCTATGAACTTCTACTTTGTGTTGACATCTCTGAACCTCGCTGTTCGTCACAGCCGTCGAAGGTCATGGTCACCGGACGTCCGCCCGCCGCAACGCGACCCTGCTCGATTTCGGTAGCCGCGCCGCCCGCGGCACTGCCCTGCGCAGCGCCCTGCGCTGGAGGGAATTGATGCGGGCAGAGCGGACGATCGAGCGAAGGACGCGATCTCGTGGAGCCGGCTCTATACGCAGTTCAGCGAGGGATTCGAGACGCCGGATCTGAAGGCGGCAGCCGCGGTGCTGAGTTCACGGCGGTCGTAACCGGGCTCGCTTCTTCTTCCTTGGGTCGGCCAGTACTGCGCATTTGATATCGAGGCCGGGTGGCACTGCCCTCGCTCGTGGCGCCGGCAGCACCAGTGCGACTGCGCGCCGCTCCGCGGCAAACGGGGGCGGTCTCCGCCGGGTCCTTGAGGAACGACCCTTGTCACCTCGGCGGTGAAGCTCTTCTTCTCCTGCACCACGATCAGCACCTCGGCGATCGGCACTTCGCCCATGCGCACGACGGTGCGGTAGGTGCCCGGCGCGAGTGGCTTCTTGATGGCGACCAGCTTGACGTAGACGCGGGTGCGGTCGTCGCCTTCGAAGCCGACTTCTATGTTCCTCAGGTGAGCCTCGCCCACGGGTGCTTCGCGTCGTCCATGACCGACTGGACGGCCTCGACCCAGATGGAACTCGGCGCCGTGTTCGGCAGACTCGGGGCGAAGATCTTGATGTACTTGGGTCCGCTGCGCACTCGTCGTGCTCAGTCAGGACGAAGACGATGGGCTCGTGGTGATACGAACCCTTGAGAAGCGTCGTGTAGGCGGAGCCAGATTGTTCCAGTAGGCGAAGACGTCGCTGAAGAGGTTCTCGGGGCCGTACTCCTCCTTGCGAGCTGCACCGTCGCAGTGAAGAACTTCTCCCGACGCGGAGGTGATGACGTAGCCCCAGAAGCCGACCCAGTCTTTCCAGTAGTCCTGTGCGAATGCCTTCCCATCGGCCCGGAAGTTCCTATCGAGATCTCACCTTTCTCGGTTGCAGCAGGGTACGATCTGCGTCATCGTCGTAGATCCACAGCGACAGGTACGTCGGCGCCGTGTAGTTGAGCAACTCGCCGTAGTCGTGGCGCCGCCGAAGCTGGTGCTCAATCCGTCAGGCGGGCGAAGCAGATCGTCTTCTTGCAGGAGACCTCGGTGGTGCCACCCAGCCCCGGCCAGCCCGGAAGAAGCCGTGGTTCTGTCGCATGAGCCGGGAAACTCCATTCCCCCGACGCGATAAGTGAGACTGTCGTGCAATCCGTAATCGACTTCGACCTTCAGGATGGCGTGGAGCGCAGGTGCCTCCCGGCACTTGGGAGGTTTGTTCTTGCCCTTGTAACACGTGCGCTGGACCTTGAAGTCGATCGCCAGAATGTTCTCGACCGCCTGCGGCCCGGCGCCTGCCAGCTCCAGAGAAGTCCGCTCCAGTCGGTGCCGAGCGGCTGGGGATCGTCCGTCATTCGACGGTACTCGCCGAGGCGCTATCTGGGTGACTCGGTAGGTGTCGTCGAACAGGATCGCTGCACTTCGGCCAGCCCCTCGGGTCGAGCAGACAGGCGAGTTCGGGTTGCAGCGGCCGGTTGACGTTCAACCGCGACAGCAGCGAAGACCTGCCGCGCAGCGCGTGAAGCCGGGGGTGTCGACCTTCGGAATACAGTTGTCGCGCTTCTTGTTGCCGGCGTGCACCTTGATCTGTCCGAGCACGTCTCGGGCCGACGCCGTATTGATGCGGCGGGCTCGACCGAGCTCGGTCGCCTCATCGTCAACCTTGAGCTGGCGCAGGCGATCACCTCGGTCGGAATCTTTTCGGAAGCTCGACTCCCCCTGCGGAAGGTCGGGTTGAGGCGTTTGACGCAGTGGATGCGCCGGTCGCCGGCGTGCTCGTCGTCCACTTCGCGGCCATGTCCATCGCCTCGGTCAGCGCAGCGGGGCGAAGCGTGTCGGGGCATGGCGCTCGGGTCAGACCCGCGCCGTGATAGTGCACGCTCCACAACGCCGCGTTTACGAGCCCGGTCGTTCCCTCGCTGACGGGCTGAACCTGTTTCGAGGCAGTCCAGGCATCGAGTTGCGCCTATAGCGCTGCTTCTGCGTTGCGCCCAAGCCATGGCTAGATCGAAGCGACGATCGTCGTGGATCCAGGGCGCACGGTCACATAGAGAAGGTGATAGGAATTTCTAGGCGCGTGTTTGCCGTCTGTTCACTCTCTGGGGGCTACATAACGTCCAGACTCAGACGTTCTCCTGAAACTGAAGTGAAATCTCGGATTTCACGACATTTCTACTTTGTGTTGACATCTCGGGCTTGTCCTGCCGTTTTGTCCACACGCAAACAGCCCGGCGGTGCGGGCCGTTCGTGGTGCCGAGGCTCGATGTTGCTCGCGACACCGGCCGCGGCGTCAAGCCACCAGCGCGGTAACACGCGGGGCGCGGAGGTGAGGCTTTGCCCGCGCGATGCGGGCGTCAGGAAGTCGAACCCCGTCGGGCTGGGGCGATGGTTAGCGCGGGGATGAGGGCGGGGCCTCCGTGGGCAGCCCGAGATGGGCGAGGATCTTGGTGACGACGGAGCGGATCTTCGATGGTCGCGAGGAAGCGGAGGCGACCGCGCGCACGACGGGCGCACGCGGGGACGTCGATGGCGAGAGAAATTCCTCGCATCAAGTCGGCCCACGCCCAGGCGCGGCGTGCCTGCTCGGTATTTACCGGATCGTGCGGGGGCTGGGGGTGCGGGGCGCTGTGAGGCCGCCGGCGCCGATCCTGGTGGCGCCGGGACCGGGGATCATGTTTCCAGCGCCACGCTTTCCGGGGGTACCGAACTCGCCGGTCGAACGCTGTGAAACGGCAGGACAAGCACGAACGTCCGACTTCAGACGTTATGTCGACCAGTCCGTGCGAAAAGGCCGGTAGTGATGCCTATGAACCGAATGCTGTGGCCCGACCTGGCGGCCCGGTTCAGGATGAACTCGAGCGTGCGGCGCCGGAAATTCCGGAACTCGTAGGAGGCTCGGCGATCAGACGGCGATAGCCCTTGCCGAGATCGTCAGGCCACAAAGTCTTCGGAAGTCGGGAGTTCGCTGCTGGAAAGCGCCGAACTGCGCGCGACAGGCTCCGGTTTATCCCACGAGGCTGCGGTACGTAACGCGATGATCAACCTCCGGCGAGACTCGCGGCATCCGGATGCTGCGGAAAGTAAGCTGAGAATGGCTTGCCGAAAAGTTGAGGTTGTGGAGCGAGTCGTGGCGAGCTGAATCAGACACGAACGTTCTGTTGTTGTTCTTGATTCGCTCCTCGTGTCCACGACGGCGTCCTCCGACGATTTGGCACGTCCCGTTCGCGCGGCGTGTCGTCTTGCGAGCAGCGGCGGCGTAGGCGGACGGTCGCCGTCGCAGCGGTCGACGGAGCCGACGTGAACTACAGACCGGCCGAAGAAGTCGTTCCCCTTGTCGTCGACCACGATGAACGCCGGGAAGTCCTCGACCTCGATCTTCCAGACCGCCTCCATCCCGAGCTCGGGGTACTCCAGCACCTCGACCTTGCGGATGTTGTCGCGCGCGAGGATCGCCGCCGGGCCGCCGATCGAGCCGAGATAGAAGCCGCCGTGCTTCTTGCAGGCGTCGGCGACCTGCTGCGAGCGGTTGCCCTTGGCGAGGGTCACGAAGCTCCCGCCGTGCTGCATGAACTGGTCGACGTAGGCGTCCATGCGGCCCGCGGTCGTCGGGCCGAACGACCCCGACGGCATGCCCTTCGGCGTCTTCGCCGGACCCGCGTAGTAGATCGGGTGGTCCTTCACGTACTGCGGCAAGCCCTCGCCGCGCTCGATGCGCTCGCGGAGCTTCGCGTGCGCCAGGTCGCGGGCGACGATCATCGTGCCGGTGAGCGCGAGCCGGGTCTTGATCGGGTAGCGCGAGAGCGTGGCGCGGATCTCGCTCATGCGGTCTTCCGGAGGTCGATCTTCACGACGTCGCCCGAGAGCTGCTTCTCGTCGATATCGGGAGAAAGTGGGAGGGATTGGTCTCCAGCTGCTCGAGGAAGACGCCCTCGGCGGTGATCTTCGGCCTTCGCCTGACGGTCGGCGGAGCACGAGACGCCGATGCCGATCGGAAGGCTCGCGCCGTGCCGCGGCAAGCGGATCACGCGCACGTCGTGGCAGAAGTACTTGCCGCCGAACTGCGCGCCGATCTCGAGCCGCTGGGTCATGCGCCAGATCTCGTCCTCGAGCTCGGGGTCGCGGATGGCGTGCCCGGCGGGATCGCCGCGCGTCGGCAGGTCGTCGAGGTCGCGGCACGAGGCGAGCTTCACCGTCTTCATCGTGAGCTTCCGCCGAGGTGCCGCCGATGACGATCGCGAGGTGGTACGGCGGGCAAGCGGCGGTGCCGAGCGTCTTCACCTTCTGCTCGATGAACGGCAGGAGGCGCTCGCGGCTCAGGATGGCGGCGGTCTCTTGGTAGAGGAACGACTTGTTGGCCGAGCCGCCGCCCTTGGTGACGAAGAGGAAGCGGTACTCGTCGCCGGCGGTCGCGTACAGCTCGAGTTGCGCCGGCAGGTTGGTGCCGGTGTTCTTCTCCTCGAACGTCGAGAGCGGCGCCATCTGCGAATAGCGGAGGTTGGTCTGCTGGTAGACGTCGAAGATGCCCTGCGCGAGGGCCGTTTCGTCGTCGGCGCTCGTCCACACGCGCTGGCCCTTCTTGCCGAGGACGATCGCGGTGCCGGTGTCCTGACACGACGGCAGCACCATGCCGGCCGACACGCAGGCGTTCCGCAGCATGTTGAGCGCGACGAAGCGGTCGTTCACCGACGCTTCCGGGTCCTCGAGGATCTTCTTCAGCTGCGCCAGATGACCCGGCCGAAAGAGGTGCGACACGTCGCGGACGGCCTCGAACGCGAGGCGCGTGAGCGCCGCCGCGTCGATCGTGAGCACGCGCTCGCCGCGAAACGTGTCCGTACCGACCCACGCCCCTTCGAGCTTGCGGTACGGCGTCGCGTCGTGGCCGTGCGGGAACATCTCCTGGTAGCGGAAATCCGGCATGCCGCACCTTTAAACGATCGGCGGCGGCTCTTCCACGTGGCCTGCCGGCGGCGGTCGGAATCGCCTTTGAAAGCCCGCGGCGCCGGGATACATCGCGGGGCGCGTGCACCGTTCCATCCCGCAGCGGACCGCCGGACCTCGTGGCTCGTGGGCATGCTCGCCCTCCTCTGTGGCGAGCCTCTACCAGCTCTTCCAGATGACGGTCGTAAGCCGGCGTCCGCCGCCCCTAGCATCACGATCGCAAAGTGATTGGCTAGCGCCCGCATGCGTCGTCCCACCGTCGTCGTGCTCGCCGTCGCCGCGCTCGCGGCCGTGCTCTTCTTCGGCAACCGCTGGTGGCGGCGCGCGAGCACGCGAACACCGCGATCCGCGGCTCCGGCATCATCGAGGTGACGCAGGTGGACGTCGCCTTCGAGGTGGCGGGCCGGATGATCGAGCGCTCGGTCGACGAGGGCGCGATGGTCGACAAGGGCGAGCCCGTCGGCCGGCTCGACGATCGCGAGTATCGCCTGCGCGTCGTCCGCGCGAGCGCCGCCAAGGACGCCGCCGACGCGCGCTACCGCATGATGGCCAAAGGCGCGCGCGAGCAGAGGTCGACCGGGCGCTGGCGGCGCGCGCGGCCGCCGAGGCCGAGCTCGCGATGCAGAGCCGCGAGTACGACCGCATCGCCCGCTCTGCACGCGGAGGGCATCGTCGCCGCAGACCGAGCGTGACCGGCTCGCGAACCTGCTCGCGAGCGCGCAGGCGCCAGCGCGACCAGGCCACAGCGCAGCTCGATCAGCTGCGCGAGGGCTTCCGCACCGAGGAGATCGAGGCCGCCCGCGCCGACGCTGCAGCGCGCGAGCGCCGACGCGGCGCTCGCCGAGCTCGACCTCGCGCGCTGCCAGCTCTTCGCGCCCGCCGCCGGGCGCGTGCTCAGCAAGAGCCGCGAGCCGGGCGAGATGGTGCAGCCGGGGACGCCGATCGTCACGCTCGGCGATCCTGAGCCGCCCGTGGGTCAACGTCTACGTCGGCGAGCGCGACCTCGGGAAAGTCCGGCTCGGCATGGCGGCGCAGGTGACCGTCGACTCCTTCCCCGACCAGCCGTTCAACGGCAAGGTCACCTTCGTCTCCGACCGCGCCGAGTTCACGCCGAAGAACATCCAGACCCCGGACGAGCGCGTGAAGCTCGTCTATCGGGTGAAGGTCGAGGTCGAGACGCGCGACGACGCGCTGAAGCCCGGCGATGCCGGCCGACGCCAGTGCTGCCGCTCGAGCCGCCGGTCGCGACCGCGGACGCGGCGGGGTGAGACGCCGGTGGCGACGACAGCCAGCCGGAGCGACGCACCGCCCGCGATTCGCGCCGTCAACGTCGCCAAGCGCTACGGCAGCGTCGAGGCGCTCCGCGACGTGAGCTTCGACGGTCCGACCCGGCGAGCTCTTCGGCCTGGTCGGACCCGACGGCGCGGGCAAGACGACGTTCCTCCGCCTGCTCGCGTGCCTGCTCCGTCCCGACGGCGGCACGGCCGAGGTCGACGGCGTCGACGTCACCGCCGGATCCCGCCGAGGTCGAAGCGCCGGATCGGCTACATGTCGCAGCGCTTCAGCCTCTCGGGGACGCTCTCGGTCGCTCGAGAACCTGCTCTACGTCGCCGAGGTGTGGGGCGTCGATCCGGCCGCGCGCCGGACGCGCATCCAGCGCCTGCTCGAGTTCAGCCGCCTCGGCCCGTTCCAGAAGCGCCTCGCGCGCGACCTCTCGGGCGGCATGAAGCAGAAGCTCGCGCTCGCCGCCTGCCTGATCCACCAACCGCGCATCCTCCTGCTCGACGAGCCGACGATCGGCGTCGACCCGCTCTCGCGCCGCGACTTCTGGCTGATCCTCTACGACCTCCTGCAGGAAGGCTCGACGATCCTGCTCTCGACACCGTACATGGACGAGGCCGAGCGCTGCGGCCGGGTCGGCTTTCTGCAGGACGGCGTCATGATCGCGTGCGGCCCGCCGGCGGAGCTGAAGGAGAACCTCGGCGTCGCCGTGCTCGACCTCCACTGCGAGGCGCCGCGCGCGCCGAGCGCGCGCTCCGTCGCCTGCAGGGCTTCGAGAGCACGGCGCTCTTCGGCGACCGCATCCACCTGACGTTGCCGCGCGCCGGGCTCGAGCCCGAGAAGATCGTGTCCCAGGTGCGCGCGGCCGGCGTCGCGGTCGACGATTGGCGGATCGCGCCGCCCTCGCTGGAGGACGTGTTCCTCGCATACACCCGCCCGGCGGCGGCACCCACGGGGACGACGTCGTGAGCGAGCCGCTCGCCGTCGAGGCCGCGGGCCTGACGCGCGTCTTCGGCCAGTTCGTCGCGGTCGACCACATCGATTTGGCGGTTCCCGTCGGCCGCATCTTCGGCTTCCTCGGCCCGAACGGGGCCGGGAAATCGACCACCATCAAGATGCTCTGCGGCATCCTCCGTCCGAGCGGCGGCAGCGCGCGGGTCGGCGGCTTCGACGTCGCGCGCGAGCCCGACCGCGTGAAAGCGAGCATCGGCTACATGTCGCAGCGGTTCTCGCTCTACGAGGACCTGACGGTCGCCGAGAACCTGCGCTTCTTCGCCGGCATCTACGGCGTCCGCGGCGAGCGCCTGGCGGCGCGGATCGCCTGGGCGCTCGCGATGGCGGGACTCGAAGGACGGGGCGACACGCTCACGTCGGCGCTCGCGGGCGGGTGGCGTCAGCGCTTGGCGCTCGGCTGCGCCGTCCTCCACGAGCCGCCCATCCTCTTCCTCGACGAGCCGACCTCGGGCGTCGACCCGGCGTCGCGGCGGCGCTTCTGGGACATGATCGGCGACCTCGCCGAGCAGGGCATCACGATCTTCGTGACGACGCACTTCATGGACGAGGCCGAGCACTGCGACGAGCTGGCGCTCATCTACGCGGGCAAGGTGGTCGCGGCGGGCACCCCGTCGCAGCTCAAGCGCGAGCACATCCAGAACGCGCTCCTCGAGCTCGAGGCGACGACCTGATGGGCGCCTACGACGCGCTGAAGACCGCGCCGGGCATCGAGAGCGTAGCGCTCTTCGGCAACGCGCTGCACGCGACCGTCGCCGACGAGGCAGGCGGCGCGTCGCTCGATTCCGCGCTTGCTCGCCGCGCGCGGCCTGCCGCTCCGCCGCCTCGAGCGCATCGAGCCGTCGCTCGAGGACGCGTTCGTCGCGATCATCGAGGCGAGCGCGCGCGCGAGGCCGACCGCCGGGGAGCCTGACGATGGCCCAGCTGGTCTGCGCCGCTCGCTCCGCACCATCCGCGCCATCCTCCGGCGCGAGTTCATCGACGTGCTGCGCGACCCGCGGAGTCTCGCGCTCACGCTCATGTGGCCGATCAGCATGCTCGTCATGTACGGCTACGGCATCCGCTACGACGTCGACAACGTCCCGATCAGCATCCTCGACTACAGCGAGACCAGCGAGAGCCGCGACCTCGCCGAGCAGATGCTGCGCTCGGGATACTTCACCGTCGTCCGCTTCGCGCGCGACCAGCGGGAGATCGACCGCGACCTCATGGACGACTCCGGTGCGGGCGGCGATCGTGATCCCGCGCGAGTTCTCGGATCGGATCCGCGCCGGCGAGCCGACGGCGGTGCAGGTCCTGATCGACGGCGCCGACTCGAACACCGCGACGATCGCGCAGGGCTACGCGCTCGCGATCGTGAATCAGTACGTCACCACGCGCCGAGTGACCGATCCGCGTCGACGACCGCCGCCCCACCGATCCAGATCGCGAGCCGCATCTGGTACAACCCCGAGCTCAAGAGCGTGAACTTCATCGTGCCGGGCGTCATCGCCGTCATCATGATGATCGTCGGCGCCATTCTGACCGCGCTCTCGATCGTCAAGGAGAAGGAGCGCGGCACGATCGAGCAGATCCTGGTATCGCCGATCCGTCCGCTCGAGATGATGATCGGGAAGCTGGTGCCGTACATGGTGATCGCGCTCATCGATTTGGCGATCATCATCTGCGCCGGCTACCTGCTCTTCGGCGTGCCGATCAAGGGCAGCATCGTGCAGCTCGCGCTCTTCGCGCTCCTCTACCTCTTCTGCGCCCTCGGCGTCGGCGTCTTCGTGTCGACGATCGCCGACACCATGCAGAACGCGATGCTGGCGGCGATCTTCCTGTCGCTCCTGCCGTCGGTGCTGCTCTCGGGCTTCGTGTTCCCGCTGGAGGACCTGCCGGGACCGATCCAGGCGCGTCTCGTACTTCTTTCCGGCCCGCTACTTCGTGACCGCGATCCGGGGCATCTATCTGAAGCGCGTGGGGCTCGAGGTGCTGTGGCCGGAGGCCGTGCTGCTCGTCGTGTTCGCCGTGACCATCGTCGGGTTCAGCGCCGCCCGTTTCCAGGAACGTCTGGAATAGCCCGTCTGAGTAACCCGGCATGCTCACCTCGCTCGCCCGCATCTTCCAGGTCGTCTGGAAAGGAGGTCGTCCAGATCCGGCGCGACCGGCGCATGTTCGGCATCGTGCTGCTGATGCCCGTGCTGGAGCTCTTCATCTTCGGCTACGTCGTCGCGACCGAGGTCGACGACGTCGCGCTCGCCGTCTGCGACTACAGCCACTCGGCCGAGAGCCGCGCCTACGTCGACCAGCTGACCGAGAGCGGCTACTTCCGGATCGCCGCCAAGTGCACCGGCGTGAACGACGCCGATCGCCTGCTCGACCGCGGCGAAGCGAAGCTGGTGCTCGCCATCCCGCCCGACTTCGCCGAGCAGCTGCGCCGCCGGCGAGCCCGTCCAGGTGATGGCGGCCGTCGACGGCAGCAACTCCAACACCGCGACGATCGCGCTCGGCTACCTGGAGCAGATCACGCTCTCGCAGGCGGTCGACGTGCAGCTCGTCGACAAGAGCACTCGGCGTCACGACCACGGCGCGCCATCCCGTGGTCGCGGTCGAGCCGCGCGCCTGGTTCAACCCCGAGCTCCGGAGCGTCAACTTCATGGTGCCCGCCATTACCTGCGTGCTCCTGATGGAGTCGCTGGTGATCCTGACCGCCATGGCGATCGTGCGCGAGAAGGAGCACGGCACGATGGAGCAGCTGATCGTGACGCCCATCCGCCCCTTCGAGCTGATCATCGGGAAGGCGATCCCCTTCATCGGCCTCGGCTACGTCAACGTCGCGATCGTCATCCTGGTCGGAACCTTCTGGTTCCAGGTCGCGATCGCGGGAGCCTGCTCTTGCTGCTCGCGCTGACCGGCCTCTTCATCATCACCTGCCTCGGGATGGGGCTCGTCGTGTCGGCGATCTCCAACACCCAGCAGCAGGCCTCGATGACGGGACAGTTCGTGCTGCTCCCGAGCATGTTCTTCTCGGGCTTCATGTTCCCGATCGCGAGCATGCCGCCGATCGTCCAGAAGCTCACGTACGTGATCCCGCTCCGCTACTACATCTCGATCTCGCGCGGCATTTTCCTGAAGGGTGCCGGCTGGGCGGAGCTGCGCGACGAGGCCGCAATCCTCGCGATCTACGGCGTCGTCATCCTCGGCATTGCCACGGCGTTCTTCCGCAAGCAGATCCGATGACCGCCTGAATTCTCGTATTGCGGCACTACGGCCCTATTGATATGGGTACCCGTATGAAGACGACCATCGAGATATCCGATAGTCTTGCCCGCGAAGCTCGGGCGGTCGCGGCCCGCGAAGAGACGACGCTGCGAGCGCTCGTGGAGGCCGGCCTTCGTGAAGTCCTGAAGCGTCGCCGGAAGGTCGCGAGCTTTCGCCTTCGCGACGCCAGCTTCGGCGGCCGCGGCCTCCAGCCTGACGTCGCCGCGGGTGGTTGGACCAGCATCCGAGAGGCGGCCTACGAGGGACGAGGAGGGTGATTGCCGTCGACACCAATGTTCTCGTGTATGCCCATCGCAGCGACAGCGAATGGCATGATCGCGCCACGGCGAGGCTGCGCGAGCTCGCGGAGAATCGCGCAGCCTGGGCTATCCTTTGGCCATGCCTCCATGAGTTCCCTTGCCATCGTGACTCATCCTCGGATCTACGATCTGCCAACGCCGCTCGAGCAGGCGCTCGAGCAGGTCGACTCGTGGCTGGAATCACCGAGCGTCGTATTGCTCGCAGAAAGCAGCGAACACTGGATTCATCTCCGCGCGCTCGTCGAGAAGGGGCAGAGTGGTCGGCGGACGGGTCCACGATGCGCGGATCGCCGCGCTCTGCGTCGCCCACGGCGTGCGCGAGCTCTGGACGGCCGACCGTGACTTCGGCCGTTTTCCGGCGCTCGTCACCTCCAACCCGTTGACGAGCTGAGAGCGCCCCACGTGCTGCGATCGTTGGAGCGTTTGCGCCGGTTCATCGCACCAGGGCAGCTCGAGCTCGTCTTGCCACCGCGACCGGACGTCGCGCCCCGCGAGGTCCAACCGACCGACGCCGCGGCCATCATGCTCGCTCGCCTGCGCGAGCTCGGTCTCACGGCATCCAGCGTTGTACCCTCACCAGGAATCGTTCGACGATGGTGTCGTTTCATGGCGATGCGCTGCGTGTGCACGGCGCGCTCGCGGAGGCGCCCACCGAGGTCCTGCAGGCGATCGTCGGCTTCGTGAACGGTCGCGGCGTGGTCCGACGACGCGCGCGCCGTACCCTCGCGGCCTTCGAGATTCCCCAACCGCTCGGCCCGGGACCGTCCCGCCGCCCGCCGGCGTCGCATCCCGACGACGAGCCGCTCGCGGCGCGCCTTCGCGCCACCCATGCCGACCTGAACCGCGAGCGCTTCGACGGCACCCTCGGCCCGATCGCGATCCGGGTCTCGCGCCGCATGCGCTCGCGCCTCGGCCACTACTCAGCGGGCCGGGCTGACGCGCCCGAGATCGCCATCGGCCGCCGCCACGCGCGGCGTGACGGCTGGGCGAGCGTCGTCGACACTCTCGTCCACGAGATGGTGCACCAATGGCAGCACGAGACCCGCCGCCGGGTCGCTCACGACCGCGCCTTCCGAGAGAAGGCACGCGCCGTCGGCATCGAGCCGCACGCGATGCGACCGGCGACGCCGCGGCACTGAGCCGGGTTCGGCGGCATCGCGACGCTGGCGCTCACGAATGCGGCTCGCTAGGGTGCCGGCGCCGAGCGTGGTGAGGGGAGCCCAATGGACTCGAGCGCGCACACGCAAGTCGGGAGGTCGGGGCTGAAGCGAAGCCGCCCGCGCGTCCAACCCGCGGGTCGGGACTGCTCGAGCCGTTTCTCGCGCGCATGCGCGCGCGGAAGGCGAACTCGCTTGATCCCGTCGCACCTTCGGAGCGGCCGCATCCTCGATGTCGGCTGCGGGTCGTATCCCTACTTCCTCGCCCACACCGAGTTCGCCGAGAAGTTCGCGCTCGATCAGGCCGAGCGGCCGGCGACGGCACCGACGGGCGTGGAATGGCACACGCTCGACCTGCACCGGGTCGAGCACTTCCCCTTCCCGACTCGCACTTCCACGTCGTGACCATGCTGGCGGTGATCGAGCACCTCGATCCCGATCGGCTGGTCGGCCTCTTGCGCGAGGTGCGTCGGACGCTCGTCCCGGCGGCGTCCTCGTCGTCACCACGCCGGCGCCGTGGAGCGACTCGCTCCTGCACACGATGGCGCGCATTGGCTTGGTCAGCGAGGAGGAGATCGAGAGCACCAGTTCCCGTACAACCTGGCGTTGATCGGCTGGTACTTCGGGGCGGCGGGCTTCGACATGCGGAAGCTCCGCTTCGGCTACTTCGAGGCCTGGCTCAATCTGTGGGCGGTCGCCGAGCGTTGAGCGTCGGCGGCATCCGATGAGCCGACGAAGGCCGCGAGCACGAACGCCAGTTGCGTGAGTCGTCGCACCCGTCGAGCCGCCACCGGGCGGCGTTGTAGCGAGTCGCGCGCCAGGAATGAAGGGGCTAAGAAGGCGAGCGAGTGCCCGGATCGCCTTCCTTCGTGACGCGTTTCGCGCCGAGCCCGAACGGTTACCTCCACCTCGGACACGCCTACTCGGCGCTTCTCGCCTTCGACGCCGCGCCGCGCCGTCGGGGACGCTTCCTCCTCCGCATCGAGGACATCGACGGCGGACGGTCGCGCCGCGAGCTCGAGGCCGCGATCTACGAGGACCTCGCGTGGCTCGGCGTGCGGTGGGAAGAGCCGGTGCGCCGGCAGTCCGAGCATCTCGCCGAGTACGCGGCCGCGCTCGCGCGTCTCGACGCGGCCGGGCTCCTCTATCACTGCTTTTGCACCCGGCGTGAGATCGAGCAGGCGCTGACGGCGCCGCACGGACCCGAGGGCAGCATCTACCCCGGCAGCTGCCGGCATCTCGACGCCCGGACGCGGGCGGAACGCCTTGCGGGCGGCGCGCCGTTCGCCCGCCGCCTCGACCTCGCTGGCCGCCGCTGGTGGCGACCGGTTCGCTCGCGTTCGAGGAGTCGGGCGCGCGGGTCGAGGTCGATCCGAGCGCCTGCGGGTCGAGATCGGCGACGTCGTCCTCGCGAGGAAGGACGTGCCGGCGAGCTACCATCTCGCGGTCGTCCACGACGACGCCCTGCAAGGGGTGACGACGGTGATCCGCGGCGTCGATCTCGCGTTCGCGACCCTGGCTCCACCGCGTGCTGCAGGCGTTGCTCGACCTGCCCGTCCCCACCTACCGTCACCACCGCCTCGTCACCGACGCCGCCGGCCGGCGTTTCGCGAAGCGCGACGGCGCCGCGACGCTGCGCGCGCTCCGCGCCGGCGGCACGACGCCGGCCGATCTCCGCCGCCGTCTCGGGCTCGCATGAGCAAGGGCCGTCACGTCTCGGAGACACCGGCGACCGCGTGGCTCTGTCGCCATCAGGTGCCGTTCCGCGAGCACGTCTACATGACTACGTCGACCACGGCGGCACGGCCGAGTCGGCGCGCCAGCTCGGCGTCGAGGAACACAGCGTGGTGAAGACGCTCGTCATGGAGGACGAGGCCGCGCGCCCACTGATCGTGCTCATGCACGGGGATCGCAGCGTCTCGACCAAAGCCCTCGCCCGCGCGATCGGCGTGAAGCGGGTCCAGCCGTGCGCGGCCCGCGGTCGCGGGAGCGGCAGAGCGGCTATCAGGTGGGCGGCACGTCGCCCTTCGGGACCCGCAAACCGCTCCCGGTCTGGGTCGAGGCGACGATCCTCGAGCTCGCGACGATCTACGTGAACGGCGGGCGGCGCGGCTGGTCTGGTCGAGATCGCACCGGCGGTGCTGACTTCGCCGCTCGGCGCCCGCCCTGTCAGCTGCGCCGAGCAGCGACTGAGATTGGCCTGATCGGTTTCTCCTGAAGTGGATATTTCGAGAGGCCAATCTCTGGACTAGGGTCGGCGTCGAGGAAAGGAGCCCATCATGTCCACCGACATCGGGCAGTTCGCCGCGTACGCCATGGCCTTCGAGCAGACCTTCGCCGACGACGACTGGAGCCGTCTCACGCCCCACCTGGCACCCGACGCCGAGCACGAGGTCTCGGCGGCGGTCCGCTCGCCTGGCACGCCGGTCGGCCGCGCCGAGCTCATCGCGGACCAGAAGCGCAACGTCGAGGACATGGATCGGCGTTTCGACCTCCGCATCCCCGAGGTCGTCGCCGGTCCCGACGTGCGTGACGGCGTCGTCTGGATGGACTGGCGTCTGACACTCCGGCGCGCGGGGATCCCGGATCTCGTCGTCGAGGGAGCCACGGGACGTGGCACCGCGACGGCGTCATCACGCGCATCGAGGAGCGCGTGAGCGACGCTGTCGGCGAGCGCGTCGCCGCCTATCTCGCGAAGCACGACGCGGCGCTCAAACCGGCGCCGCCCGCCGAAACGATCCGAGTCGGGCGGATGCGCGCGCTCACGGAGGCGTACGCCCGCGCCAAGAGCAGCGCGGACGTCGCCGGCGCCATGGCGGTCTGCGCCGAGTCGTTCGTGCTCGACACGCCCGCGTTCGGCATCGCGTCGCGGAACCGCGCGGAGACCGTCGGCCACCTGGGAGCGTTCTTCCACGCGTTCCCCGACTACGGCGTCCGCGTCATCGCGACGACGTTCGGCCCGGCTGTGGCCGCCTGCTGGGGCACGGCGCGCATGACGCTCGCGGGCCCGTTCCTGCACCTCGCGGCGACCAACCGCACCGCCGAGATCCCGTTCGCGAGCGCCTACGATTTCGTCGACGACCGCATCGGCCGCGAGACCTTCTTCATCGACCTGGCGCAGCTCTGCGACGGCATCGGCGTCGGCATCGAGGACATGCGCGCGGCCCTGGCGCAGATCGCGCGCCGCGGCCTGACGAAGACCGTCAGCCGAACTGAACCGAACGCCGCGTGAGCGACCCACCCATGAACCCGGTGATCGGGAACCGCACCCGGTCGGCGCGCTCGCTCGCGGCACCGACGGCCACGACCACGGGCACGAAGTGCTCGTGGGTCGGGAGCGCCAGGTCCACGCCCGGCGCGCGGGTTCGGTAGTCGAGAAGCGCGTCGACGTCGCGGCGCGTGAGCACGTCCGCAGTCCAGGCGTCGGAAGTCGGAGGCCCGCCGGCGTCGCGGCGGTCCGGACGCGGGTCGAGCGCGCGGAGATTGTGCGCAGGAAGCCGCTGCCGACGATCAGCACGCTTCCTGGCGGAGCGGCGAGCACGCGGCCGAGCGCGAAGAGCTCGCCGCCGCGAGCGAGGGCAGCGAGAGCTGCAACACCGGCACGTCGGCCGCCGGGTACATCGCGATCATCGGCGTACGCGCCGTGATCGAGCCCACGCTCGGTCACGTCGACGGGCTGGCTCGCCGCCGCGCGAGGAGCGCACGAACGCGGTCGGCGAGGAGCGGCGCACCGGGGGCGGCATACGTCGTCTCGTAGTAGCGCCCCGGGAAGCCGGAGAAATCGTAGACGAGGGCACTGGCTGGTCGCGCCGAGCGCGATCGGACGCGCTTCCCAATGCGCCGACAGCATGAGGACCGCGCGCGGACGCGGTAGCGCTCGCGCCCACGCGCCGAGCTCGGCGACCCAGGAGGCATCGTCGAGCAAGAGCGGCGAGCCATGCGCGAGAAAGATCACCGGCATCTCCCGACCACCCGCGAGCATCCGGCCTCCGACGAGCGCCCCGCCGACCCCGAGCAGCAGCTTCATGGCGGTGCGCCGTTCCATCACCGCCTCGGGTAGCACCGGTCCGCGGGCTGCGCTACACGGCTCATTCATGGACTCCGGCTCGCCGCGTCCGCCCCTCGCAGCATCCGTTGCTCTTGCTGGCGCTCTGGATGGTCGCCGCCGCTCTTGTCCTGGCGTCTCGTCGCAGCGCGCGTCGCGGCGAACTTCATCGGCGTCGACCCGGCGGGACTGTCCCGGCGCGTGGTCGTCGTGGCTGACCGGTCGCCGTGCTGTTGCCGGCGGCGATCCTCACCTATCCGCGCGCTGCCGCCGGCGCGCTCGTCGCTGCGTCGCCTCCGGGGACTTTCGCGAAACCGAACGCCTCGCCGCACTCGAGCGGCGGCAATTCCTCGCGAGCAGGCGTCGCCGGAACGGCGGCCGTCGTCGGCGCGGTCACCGTCGGCGGGCTCGGGCGCGCGCGCTCGTACGTCCGCTGGCAGCCACAGGTCGCGCGAGATCTTCCAGCCCGTGGTCGAGAACACGGCGCCGCACCCGCTGCCGCGCATGGCAGGGCGCGCCCGCATCCGCGCCTACCGGCCGGCTCGGCCGAACGGGTGCCACCGTCTCCGACGTCGGCGCTCGGCACCGGCGCGATCCAGGGCGAGAACGGCGAGGCAGATCGCGCGCGACGCGATCGAGCGCGGCGTCACCTACCTCGACACCGCGCCCGACTACTCCGGCGCTGGCTCCGAGGAGGCGATGGGCCGCGCCATGAAGGGGCCACCGCGACCGGATGTTCGTCGCGACCAAGTTCTGCACGCCGCACGGGCACCTACCGCGCGGGCAGCCCGGTCTCGGCAGTACGTCGGAGGCGATCGAGGGCAGCCTGCGCCGCCTGCAGACCGACCACGTCGACCTCGTGCACATCCATTCCTGCGACGAGATCGAGCGCCTGCTCGACCCGAACGCGCACGAGGCGTTCGACCGGCTGAAGGAGCAGGGCAAGGTCCGCTTCCTCGGCGTCTCGACCCACACGCCCGACCTCGAGCAGCGTCGCGCGCGCCGCGATCGCGTCGAAGCGCTTCGACGTCATGATGCTCGCCTACCATCACGGCATCTGGGCCGACCTCGACAGCGATCATCCACGAGGCCGCCGAGCAGGACATGGGCATCGTCGCGATGAAGACGCTGAAAGGCGCGCGCCATCAGAACCTGACCGCGTTCCGCACCGACGCCGCGTCGTACGCCCAGGCCGCGTTCCGGTGGGTGCTCTCGAACCCCGACGTGAGCTGCCTCGTCGTGTCGTTCTTCGAGCCCGCAGCACGTCGACGAGTACCTCTACGCATCCGGCGGCACGCTCGACAAACACGACCTCGCCGTCCTCGAGCGCTACGACGACCGCATCGCCGGCACGTACTGCCATCCGCACTGCGGCGCCTGCCTCGACTCCTGCCCGGAAGAGCTCGCGATCAACGACGTGCTGCGCTACCGCATGTACTTCGAGGACTACGGCCGCGAGAAGGAAGCGATGCGGCTCTACGCCGCGCTCGACCACAAGGCGGATCGTTGTCTCGGTTGCCCGGCCCCGTGCGAAGCGCAGTGCCCGGTCGAGATCCCGATCCGCACGCGTATGCTCGGCGCGGACCGGTTGCTGCGTCTGACCTGACGACGCGGCTGACGTCTAGCCGCCGGTCGTGCGGACCAACAGGTCGTGGAGGGGCTCGAGCGCCAGCGCCGCCGCGAGCCACAGCGGGCCATCGCGAGGTGGACGTGCCCACCGATCGATCCCGTCCCGACCCAGCGCCAGACGTGGTCGCCGGTCAGGCGCACCAGCACGAGGCTCGCGCACGAGCTCGATCGCGTAGAGCACCGCGACGTACGCGAGCCCGCGGACGAGCCACGGCGTCGGTCCGCAGCGAGATCGTGCGGCGATCTCGAACCCGAGGAGGCCGACGCCCGTAGATCGGCAGCATCCACACGAACGAATGGCCCTTGAGGCGCCAGCCCGTCCGGGCCTCCGGCTCGTCGAGATCGGCCGTCAGCACGATTCCGAGACGGGCGCACACGGCGGTGAACACGACCTCGGCCGCGACCCCGAGGCAGGCATAGAAGAGCAGGCGGAGCAGCGACCGGCACGGACGGCCGAAGCTAGCCACCCGTCGACCGCCTTTACAAGCACGACGGCGACTGCGTAGATCCCGAGCAGACGCCATGGAGTTCTACGAGCGCATCTCGGCCCAGGACCGCTCCTTCCTGCACTTCGAGGACGCGACCACCCACATGCACCTCGGCGGCCTCGTCCTCTTCGAGGCCGGACCGCTCACGACGCCCGACGGCGGCATCGACATCGGCCGCATCCGCGCCCAGATCGCCGGCCGGCTCCACCTAGTGCCGCGCTACCGCCAGCGGCTCGGATGGATCCCCGTCTTCAACCAGGCGGTGTGGGTCGACGACGACCACTTCAACCTGAGCTACCACGTGCGCCACACCGCGCTGCCGCGTCCCGGCGACGACGCGCAGCTGAAGCAGCTGACGGCGCGCATCATGTCGCAGCAGCTCGATCGCGGGAAACCGCTCTGGGAGCTCTGGGTGATCGAGGGCCTCGCGCGACGATCGCTTCGCGCTGCTCGTGAAGACGCACCACGCGATCGCCGACGGCATCTCGGCCTTCGACCTCTTTACCGCGCTCGTGAGCCCGACGCCGGACGACGTCATCGAGGAGCCCGCGCCCGTGGACGCCGCGCCCGGCGCCGAGCGGCGCCCGCCTCCTCGCCGACGGCCTCGCGCGCCAGGCGGCGACCCCAGTGACGATGGCGCAGAGCCTGTTCGCGATCGCGAGCGATCCCGCCGGCGTCGGCGCGACGACGCGCGCCGGCATGCGCGCGCTCGTCGATCATCGCCGGCGTCGGCGCGTCGCCGCCGCCGCCGACGCCGCTCAACCAGCCGATCAGCGCGCATCGGAGCTTCGATTGGCTGACGCTCGACCTCGCCGAGGTGAAGGCCGTGAAGGCGCAAGCTCGGTGGCACCGTGAACGACGTCGCGCTCGCGAGCGTCGCGGGCGGGCTGCATCACTTTCTGCGCGGCCGCGGCGTCGACGTCCGCGGGCTCGAGCTGCGCGTCGTCGTGCCGGTGAGCGTCCGCACCGAGGACGAGCGCGGCCAGGCGAGCAACCGCGCGTCCGGCTGGCTGCTCGACCTCCCGGTCTACGAGACCGATCCGCGCGCCGCCTCGCCGCGGTCTCGGCCGCGACGAGCAAGCGCAAGGCGATCCGCCAGGAGCTCGGTCCCGAGATGCTGGGACGCGTCGCCGAGTACGCCGTCGCCCGGCGTCGTCGGGCTCGGCGTCCGGCTGCTCTCGCGCCTCCACCCCTACAACCTCATCGTCACCAACGTGCCGGGTCCGCAGGTGCCGCTCTATCTCCTCGGCGCGCGCCTGCTCGGGGGTTTCCGCAGGTGCCGCTCTTCGAGAACCAGGGCCTCGGCATCGCCCTCTTCAGCTACTGCGGCTCGCTCGGCTTCGGCTTCAACGCCGATCGCGAGGTGGTGCCGGACGTGGACGCGTTCGCCGCGGCGGTCGGGCGCGGCTTCGCGGAGCTCCGCGAGGCGGCCGCGGCCGTCTGAGACGATCCGCGCCGGGCGTCACGCCGGGGAGGCGGGCGGATCGGCTGTGGATCGCCGACCGCGGCGCGGCCGCCCTCGAGCCACGTCTTCAAGCGCGGCCCCAGGCGGTCTGCCGCGAGCTCTTCGTAGAGCGCTTGGCTTTCGACGCTCAGCAAGTCGCGCCACGTGCCGCGGCGCGCGCTCTTGAAGAAGTCGCGATTGCTGCGCCACTCGCCGAAATGGGCGCCGGGTGCGAGCTCGTCGGCGCGCTCCCGCATCGCGTCGAGGCTCGCCGCGTCGAGAAACGACGGCCACAGCGCCTCGTCGATCGGCGTCCCGAGGAAGCGTGCGAGCCGTCGCAGCTCGCCGTCGAGGTCGGTGCGGAGGTCGGTGTAGTTCAGGAAATGCAGATTGGGCAGGTGCCGGAAGCGCCAGAACTTCTGCGTGAAGCTCATCACCGACCCGACCGGGAAGCCGTCCTCCAGTCCCTCGGACGCGGGCGTCGTGAGCCAGAGCGAGAAGAGCATGTCGATGTCCGTCGGAAACGCGAAGTCCTCGGAAGCTCCGGCGCGCCGCCGCATGTCCTGCTTGCTCTCCTCGGACGCGTTCGCGACGTGATCCTGCATCGAGAAGAAGACGTCACGCGGATCGCGCCCGCAGAAGACGTAGGACGCTTCGGCGGAGTACGGCAGCCCGTCGAGGGGCGTGTGGGTCTTGATGATGCGGCGGTGGGGCTGCGACTCGAACGCCGCGACCACCTCCTCGACCGGATCCCGCAGCCGTTCGAGCCACCGCGAAAGATGGTTCAACGGCGCCGGGAACACCGTCGACTGGTGGACGAGCAGCGCGCACAGGAATCTGGGTCCAGGTCGTCCCGCTTTTGACGGGCGTACAGACGAGGATGTCGCCGCGACGAAGGTGAAATTGATCCCACCGGCTGCTGTCGTAGATGGCCGTCTGGTACAGGCGAGTACGCTCCGGCAGCTCCATCGCGGCCGAGCCTTACTCCGGACGGCGGGTCCGATCCAGAGTGCGGGCGAATCTTCGAGGATCACGGTGACGCGACCGGTCCGAAAAGCGATAGCAGAGCCAGCTCACCCGCGTGACGACTTCGCGGAGCGGCGTCGGCACGGCGGCGTGCTCGTCGCTCAGTGCGGCGCCGGCGCGGCGGCCGGCGTTCCCAATCCGACCGGCGCACCCGTCTTCGGCTGCGTGCCCGGACCGGTCGCGGCGCCGCCGACCGGGCCGCGATCGGTGTTGCCGAGGCCGGTCTTGCCCGGCGTGTCGGGTCCGCTCCCCGACGGCACGTCGTCGGCGCGCACGTCCATCTTGGGCGGCGGTGCAGGCTGGCCGACCGGCGCCGTACCGAGTCCGCCCGTCTTCGAGCCGAGGTCGAGCGGCGCGCTCTGGCTCGGCAAGGGCGATGGTGCGCCTGCGCGAGCCGTCGGGGTCGTGACCGCGACCACCCCGGCGATCGCCAGGACGAATCCCATGATCGTCGCGAAAGTCCGTCGCATCGACATGTCGCCTCCTCCGCGGCTCGTGGCCGCCCCTCGATGGGTCCACGTTTCGTGCCATCGAATTCGGACACGCTGCGGCCGATGTGCGCCCGACCGCGCGCTTTTGGCCGGAGATTTCTACAAACGCGCGGAGTCGCGCGGTTTTCCCGGCCAGTGTCCGTGAGCGACGAAGGCATGACGCTTGCTCTCGTTGACGTGCATGGAACGGCACCGCCAACGCGCCCGCGAGCTCATGGGATGGACGATCCTTTCTATGGTCGTGAACCTCTCGCGACTCGCGGTCTGGGTCGATGGTGTGCTCGGCAAGGAGTCCGAGGCGGCGACGGATGATTCGCAATGAACGTCGCGGCCGACACCCGGGTCGTCGACGAGTTGCACTCGGTCGCGCTCCCGTCGACCTCGTGGCGCGAGCACTCGCGGGCACGCATCGGAAGCTGGCTCGATCGTCTCGCGCTCCGCGGCATGTGCCGGGCCTTCGACACGACGCTCATGCCGACCGCGTCCGAGCTGGACGTGATCCGCCGATCGCTCGCGCCGTATCTCACGCCCGAGCTCCGGAGCGACCCGCGCCGGTTCTTTGCGTTCCTGGATGATCGGCGGCCGCTCACGCCGACCCGCGGCGGAGCGCGGCGCGCCATTTCCGGCGGGACGATCGAGCGTCACGAGCTTCTGAGCGGCTACGAGCCTTTCGACCCCGAAGCGCGCACGGCGAGCGCCGACGATTGGATGCCGATCGAGCACTGGCGGCACGATGCGCCTGCGCCGGCGACGGTGGTCGCGGTCCACGGCTTCACGATGGGCGATCCGGTCCGTGGTGCGACGGCGCTCATGGCGCCCGAGTGGTTCGCGCTCGGCGTCGACGTCGTGCTCGTGACCCTGCCCTTCCACGGCGCGCGCACGCCCGCGACAGCGCGCTATTCGGGCGAGCTCTTCGCCTCGTGGCACGTCGGCCGTTTGAACGAGGCCATCCGGCAATCGATTCACGATCTCCGCCACGTCATGACGTGGCTCCGCAGCCGGAGCGACGCGCCGATCGGCATGATCGGGATGAGCCTCGGCGGCTATCTCTCCGCCCTCATGGCCGGACTCGTGAACGATCTCGCCTTCGTCATCCCGATCGCGGCCCCGGTCCGACTCCGGGACGTTTCCGTCGACGCTCTACGTGCACAGTCGCTACGCCAAGCGGATGCCACCGCCCCTGGCAGTCGGCGAGCTCGACGAGGCGTATCGTGCGCACTCTCCGCTCACCTACCCGCTCTCCCTGCCGCGCGAGCGTGTCATGCTCGTCGCCGGACGCGGCGATCGCATCGTGCAACCCGAGCACGCGCTCTCCCTCTGGCGGCATTGGGGCTGCCCGGGATCCACTGGTACGGCGGCAGCCATGTGACGCCTTCGCCGCGCCGCCGTCTTCGCCGCCGGGCGCGCGTCATCTGCGGCGCCTCGCGATCGTGTCGTAGCGCGCGGGTTCCGATGCTCGACCTCCCTCCCCGGGCGGTCTACAAGCGTCGACCCGCATGATCCGGCTCGAGTCGATCTCCAAACAGCATAGTGGCCGCATCCTCTTCCTCGACGCCTCGATGGCGGCGTTTCGCGGCGAGAAGATCGGCCTCGTCGGTCCGAACGGGTCCGGCAAGTCGACCATCTTCCGCATGATCGTCCGTGAGGAAGAGCCCGACTCCGGCAGCGTGCTGGTCGAGAAGCGGGTCGCGATCGGCTACTTCTCGCAGGCGGTCGGCGAGATGCGCGGGCGGAGCGTGCTCGAGGAGACGATCGCCGGCGCCGGCGAGGTCGCGACCGTCGCCCATCAGCTGCACGAGCTCGAGCTCGCGCATGGCCGATCCGGCCAACGCCGACGACCCCGACAAGCTCGACAAGCTGATCGCGCGCTTCGGCGACGTCCAGCACCGCTTCGACGAGCTCGACGGCTACGGTCTCGAATCGCGCGCGCGCGAGATCCTGGCCGGCCTCGGCTTCGCGCCGGAGGTCGTCGAGCGCGACGTCGGCGAGCTGTCGGGCGGGTGGAAGATGCGGACGGCCCTCGCCCGCATCCTCCTGATGCAGCCCGACGCGCTCCTCCTCGACGAGCCGACCAACCACCTCGACATCGAGTCGATCCTCTGGCTCGAAGGCTTCCTCCGGAGCTTCGAGGGCGCGCTGATCATGACCTCGCACGACCGCGAGTTCATGAACCGCCTCGTCACGAAGATCGTCGAGATCGACGGCGGCGAGCTCATCACCTACACCGGCGACTACGACTTCTACGAGCGCCAATGCGCCGTGAACGCGCAGCAGGCCGAGGCCCAGTACGCGCGCCAGCAGGCCATGCTCGCCAAGGAGGAGGCGTTCATCGCCCGCTTCAAGGCGCGCGCGAGCCACGCCGCGCAGGTGCAGTCGCGCGTGAAGAAGCTCGACAAGATCGAGAAGGTCGAGCCGCCGCGACGCCGGCGCGTCGTGACCGTTCGACTTCCCGAAGCCGCCGCGCTCGGGCGACGACGTCTGCAAGCTCGCGCACGTCGACAAAGGCTACGGCGCACGCCGCATCTACACCGACTTCGATTTCGTGATCCGCCGCCGCGAGCGCTGGTGCGTCATGGGCGTGAACGGCGCGGGCAAGAGCACGCTCTTGAGGCTGATCGCGGGCGAGGCCGCGCCCGACGCGGGCACGGTGGCGCTCGGCGGCAGCGTCAAGCTCGGCTACTTCGCGCAGCACACGATGGACCTCCTCGACCCGGCGCGCACCGTCATCGAGACGCTCGAGATCGCCCATCCGCACGCGTCGTTCGGGTCGCTCCGCACATTGGCGGGCGCGTTCGACTTCTCGGGCGACGACGTCGAGAAGGGCGTGCGCGTCCTCTCGGGCGGCGAGCGCGCCCGCCTGGTGCTGGCGACCATGCTCTTCGAGCCGCCGAACTTCCTCGTGCTCGACGAGCCGACCAACCACCTCGACCTCGCGACCAAGGACATGCTGACGCGCGCGCTCTCCGACTTCGACGGCACGATGATCTTCGTGTCGCACGACCGCTCGCGTGCTCCGCGGCCTCTCGAACCGTGTGCTCGAGATCGGCGGCGACGGCGGCCCGCGCCAGTACGAGGGCGGCTACGCCGAGTACGTCACGGCCACCGGCTACGAAGCCCCCGGCATCCACTGAGCAGGTTGCTGACAAGGCCGATCTGCGTCGTTGCTCAGCTTTCGCCCCAGAGGGTGTCGACTCGCTTGCCGTGCCCTCGGAGAGGGTGCGGCGTAGCTCCGCTACGCGTCCGCGCTCGCTCCTTCGCGCCTGCTAGGGCAGTGCGACGGCGGCCTCGTCCGTCGCTACCGTTGCGGCGGTCTCTGGTGAGCAATAGCGGTCGCCGACGTACGCGAGGAACGGCGGCACCCCGAGCCGGACGCCGAGCCGCCATTCGATCGCGTGGGGTGCGATGCCGGACGCATGGATCGTACCGTCATGGATGCCGTGCAGATGATGCGCCGCGCAGACCACGGTGCGGTTGTCGCGCCGGTTGTCGCCGCCGCGCGAGCGGAAGCGGATGGTGATGATCGTGCAGGTTCCGCCGCGAGCTGCACGCCGGCACCGTGCAGCGCCATCCGTCGCGGGCGAAGACGGGGTCGTGATGGCGGGGCGTGCTCTCCCAATGGGTGATGACGTGTCGGAGCAGGCGCTCGAACGCGGTCCAGCGCGGCTCGGCAGGGTCGGCGAACGGCGTCGAGCACGTCACGCAGCAGCGCCACGACGGAGGCCGGACCGGTGAAGCGGACCTCGGCGTCGCATACCTCGAGCGCTTGGCGGTACGCGGACGCGGAGTGACGATTCCCGGCGTCAATGCTCGCGCGCGGGCGCGCGACGCTCGCGCACGAGCGCGCGATGCTCGACCCGAATGCGTACGCACCGATTTGCAGTCGCGCGGCCGGTGACAAATCACGGCACTGCTCGGGCGAGGTGACGACAACCGGCGACGGCAATCGGCTGTCGACCGGAGGAGGCACGAGCGAGACGCTCGGCCCGAGCGCATCACGCGACAGCGAGCACCCATTCGACCTCGTCGTTCAGGCGACGCACGGTGACGCCCTCGGCACGCGCGATCCAGGCCGCCGCGTTCGTACGGTCGAGCACCGGCAGCAGCGAGAGGGCGCGGACCCAGGACAGCCGGCCGTCACGATACGCGCGGCCGAAGTCGTCGCTCCGGAGCGTCGCCTTCTCGATCTTGAGGAGTGCCCACGCCTTTCGGACCGAGATGCCGAGGCGCTCGCGCACGTAGTCGTCGAACGCCGGGTGGCCGAACGACTTATACAAGCGGTGATCGACCACGACCCGCAGCAACCGCCCGATCCGCGGCTCGGTGGTCCGGAGCCCCCGCACCGCTTCGACCAAGTCGCGTATCGAGGGCGACGGGGATCGGAGTGACGCTGGCGGCGCATCAGCAGGCGAAGGGCATCGCGCGCTGAACGGTGGCGACTCGGGAGCGCCGGTGCCGAAGGCCGGATTCGCCGCGCAATCGACGCCCCACCGGAGAAACTCCGTGCGGTGCTCACGACGGTCGGGCGATCGTCGAGCGCGCCCACGTCCGCCCTCTGCCCTGTGCCTCGTTCGCGCGCGCGGCGCGCCAGGCGCAAGAGCCGCGCAGCAGCGCGCGGTCGCCGATCGACGTGCTCAGCGGCCGGCCCGACGAGCCCTCCGCAGCGACGATCTCGACGGCACGCCAATCGGACAGTGGCTCCCCGGCGGCGCGGGACGCGAGCTCGAGGGCGCGGCGCCAGAGCGCGCGGACGCGCGCCGGGCACGTGAACCGCCAGCGGACCGCGGGCTCGCCGTCGATCTCGTTCGGCTCCCCGTCCGGGTCCGCGGGAACACCGTCCGGCTGGCGCGCGCGCAGCACGAGGGCGTTCGAGCGTCTCGACGGTCGTGCGGCGCGCGAGCGCCAGCCACCGTTCCTCGTCCGCCGCGACGGCGACCTTGCAGATCGCGCGTGCCTGCGCCCACGAGAGCTCCGAGCGGTCGTACGCGCGCGAGACCGCCGGCAGCTCGTCGAGGCGGGTCGCCAGCCAGGCGGCGCTTTGCAGCGTGCGTGCCGACACGCCGAGCCGCTCGCGCGCGTAGTCGCTGAGCCGGACGAACCCGAGCCGACGGTAGGCCCGCCGGCGCACGAACGCGCGGGCCGCACCGCCGAGCTCGCGACGCAGCGCCGCTTCGCTCCGGCAGGCGAGCCGGAGCTCGAGGTCCACGCTTGCCGCGAAGCGCGCCCGCTCGGACTGCTGCGCGCGGTCGGCGTCGATTGACGGCTCCCGGCGTGACCCGACGGAATTCCCGCCTCGGGGCGCCGCAGGCGGCGCACCACGCCGCGCAATCTGAAGAATCGCCGCGGACGACGGCGCTGGTCAGCGGAGAAGATCATCTGGGGTCGATCCTTGATTACGATACGAAAACGTTTACCTCAAGAGTCTCGATGACCGAGAGGCGAAGATTAGGCGAATCCAACGTCAGTGGGCGATTGGCCCGACTTGACCCCAACCCCAAACGGGGCAATAAGAACGCGGGCTTGGGCGTCCGCCCCCGACGCGCTCGCGTGACTCTTTCCTCTCGCTTGGGGTACGGACGCCCGTACTCAACGGGGGTCGCATGGAGCCTGAAAACCCATCACAGACGGTGCCGCTGCCGCCAGGAACTGTTCGCGAATACTGGTGGCGGGTCTGGAATCGCGCCCGGGGCGAAACTCGGTACTACTCGGTCGAAATCCTCACCGGTCTGGTCGGCTCCTCCGCCTCGTCCTCGCCGTTGTTGCGGCCCTGTACTGGCTCATGGGCGAGCAAGAGAAGGCCAAGGATTGGGTCGTGACGATCTTGGTCATCGCCGGGGCGGTCTTTATCTGTAGCTGCGCGTCTCTTTATCGGGGCCCTCACTACGTTTGCCACCAGTCATGGAGCGTGAGGTGAGCGAACGGTTCAACCGGGTTGTCACCGGCCTTGAGGGAGCCATCCGCGAACGGTAGGCCTCCGCGATCACGCGCCTGGGGCAAGCGATATTTTATCGTGGCCAGGAACAACTAATAGTCGATGCGCAAGGCTTCGCCGGGGAGGTGCTGCTGACAGTGAGTAACACCGACCGGAAGCGAGAATTTCCGCGCGGGCTGAGGTCGTCTACTCCTCCCGAATGAAGCTAATCCCCTACGCGGGCATACGATCTGCCCTGGGACCGCCGCAAAACCGCGCGGTGGCAATCGGCCTTGGCACGCATTCGGTGCTGAGAGTCGCAATGCTGGAAGATACTCACTTCGACCTGCTTGAATGGACACCGAACGGACCGTCCAGCGTTGCCGAGTGGCTTATCAATCCGATTTTGGTTGGCTCGATCGAAGATGACCCACGCAGCTTAGTCCTGTGGCTTCAAGTTACCTTTGTCTTACGACCAGGACGCCAATGAAACCGAAGCTGCTGCGCCTGTTGTGCTTCGCTACATCGTTGAGGTCGTCGGGCATTCGCGGATCGATATACACCGCGTCGCTCAATGGGAAGACGCTGATGCGGACTGAGTGTCGCCGGCGCTACGATGGCTTCGGTGGCGTTGTCACGAGCCGTCGCATCACTCCTCGAACGCGGCGCGATCCGCCGATGGAACCTCGGCTTCGGCCTTCTTCCGACCGGCCTTCGTGAGCTTTTGCCGACTGGGTAGAACCGCTGAGGACGCTCGACGCTTTTTCTTGGTCGGCATGGGGGCGTCCTCAGCAACCTGCAAGGACAGCCCGGAAAGATGTCCGGGTTGTTGCGGTTGTTGTACCGCCACGAGAATTCGTTGATGTAGAGCGGCAAGTAGTCCTTGCTGACGTGGTGGAACGAGCCCATGATGCCACGCTTCAACAAGGACCAGAACGAATCAATCGTGGCGGTGTGGACGATGCCGCGCACGTACTCGTCCTGCTGTGATCGACGGCCTCGTGGCGGCGCAGCACGCCCCACTGCACGCCGTCGTAAATGTGACTGTTGTCGGTCGCGACGAGCGTCAGCGAATCGGACACGGTCTCTTTCACAAACTTGGCGACGGTCGGCACGTCGAGCTTTGTCAATGATGCGCGCGGTCACGTTGCCCTTGCGGCTCACCGCACCGATCACGCCGACTTTCCCTTTGAACGGGGTGTTCGCGCTCCGTGCCGCTTGCCAACGTGCTTGTTGCCGCTCTTGCCGCCCACATAGGTCTCGTCAATCTCGACGATGCCCGCGAGCTTTTTGAATCCCTCGACGTCCTGCATCGCGGCGCGGATACGCATGCACATGTACCAGAAGGTCTTGTAGCTGCCCTGCTCGCCGCGACACGGCGGCATCATGCGCCAAATCTGAAGCGCGCTCATGCCCTTCTTGCTCGACACCATGAGGAGCGCGACGCGGAACCAGATGGTCAAGGGCATGTTCGTGTTCTCAAAAACGGTGCCGGTCAGCACGGAGAACTTGTAACCGTTCTGTTGACGCCTTGCACTTCCAGCGGAACGATCGGCGGTCTTGTAGACCCTTGCTGCTCTCCGCGCAGCGCGGGCAGACCGGCTTGCCGTCCGGCCATGCGTGAGCGACATCAGCAGCGCTTTGCAGGCGTCCCCGGTCCCGGGTACGCCTCTCAATCGCCTGCGGCCTACCCGCGGCTTCGTGGTGGGCTTGCTCATGGGATCGTATCAGTACACACTTTTCCCTTGGGGTCAGCTCCGGGATAATCGCCCGTCAGTGTCAAGCTACATTTTTCTCGCGACCGCCTCGCAAAACCGCTCGCCCGCTGAGGCGACCATCTACTCGTACGGATCGCGTGACCGCGCGCGTGGGCGATGCCCATGCGATGTCTCCGCTGGCAGCGGCCGTCGCACGGGATGACGCGCAGTGCGCGCCGCCGCGATCGATCCACGCGTACCGTCCCCGCGCCGCCGAGCACACCGTGCTCCACCGCATCGTCCGCGAGCACCTCGCGACGTTCCTCGTGGCCGCGGGGACGCCGGCGGCGTCCGACCGTTCGTCGAACGCGAGTTTCGGCAGTTCTGGGATGCGGCGTGTGGAGCCGAGGTTTCGCACGCTTTCGTTGCGACGCCTGTCACGCGGAGCGCCTCGTGCCGTTCTCGTGCAAGGCGCGCGCGGTGCGCCCAGTTGTGGCGGACGTCGGATGGCGGAGCGGGCGGCCCATCTCGTCGATCACGTGCTTCCTGCCGTGCCGATCCGGCAGTGGGTCCTGAGCCTGCCGTTCCGCTTGCGCCACCTGCTCGCCTTCGATCACGCGCACTGTCGCCGCGTCCTCGCGATCCACGTGCGCGTGCTACGCGTTCTATCGCCGCCGCGCCCGCCGGCAGGGGATCGCCGAAGGCGAGACCGAGCCGTGACCGCGATCCAGCGGGCGGGAAGTGCGTGCAATCTGAACGTCCACTTCCATACGCTCGTTCTGGACGGCGTGTTCACGCCGGAGCCGAGTAGGTGGCCTTCGCTTCGTGCCCGCCAGTGCCGCCGAGCCCGCGGGAGCTCGCGCGGCTGGTCGCAACGATCGCGCGGCGCGTGACCCGTCTCGTCGCGCGTCAGGGTATGACGCTCGGAGTCGCGGACGATACCACGGCCGATCCCGCGGGCGAGGACGCGGCCAGCCTCGCGGCGCTGGCCGCCGCGTCCGTCATGGGCCGGAGCCTCCTCGGCGCCCAGCCGGGGCACGCGTCAGTCGCACCGGACACGAACGTGGCCGATCGTCGTCTCGGCCCGCCTCGCCATGGCAGGCCCGCGCCGCCGATTTCGATCTCCACGCCGGCCGTACCGTCGGAGCCGACGATCGTCGGACGCTCGAACGGCTCTGCCACTACCTCATGCGGCCGCCGCTCGCCCAGGAGCGTCTCGAGCTGCTGCCCGACGGTCGCGTCGGTCTCACGCTCGCACGCCCCTGGGCCGACGGCACCCGCGCGCTCGTCTTCGGCGGTGTCGAGTTCCTGGAAAACTCGCCGTCTTGATCCCGAAGCCACGCATCAATCTCCTCATCTACCACGGCATCCTCGGCGCCCGCGCACGCCAGCGCCCGGCCGCGGTCGCGAGTGCCGCGCCTCCCGCCGCTGTGTGCTCGCCCACCGGCGCGATCCGTGCGGCGACGACCGCCGCCAAGCCGCCCGTGCGACGAGCGTGGCTCTGGGCCGACTTGATGCGCCGGGTCTTGCGCATCGACGTTCTCGCCTGCGTCTGCGGCGCGCGCCTGCGGTTCGTCGCGACGATCGAGGATCCGCCGGTCGTGCAGCGGATCCTCCGGCATCTCGGCCTCCCGACCGATGCGCCAGCCGTCGCACCCGCCCGCCCGCCGCCTGACCCAGACGCAGCGCTCACGTTCGACTTTCCGTCGTAGGGATACCGTCGACGTCTCGACACCCGCGATGCACCCATGTCCCCCGGCGGAGCGGGGTAGTGCCGCCGAGCGTCTTGACCCGCGTCTCCTGAGGCCGTATTACGCGCGCCTCCGCTCCACTGGAGCGCCTTCGGCACTTCAGAAGGGCGGGTCGGGCTCTAATCCACCCCGTCATTCGGAGAATAGGGACGAAGACGAGGAGAGCTGAGGGTCCGATAATCGGAATACTGTCACCCAACACAGCGCACTGCGTCCCATCGGCTTATCGCCCCGTGCATTGTTCCGGGAGCGCGGCTCTTTGGCGCGGTGGCGGCGGCGGAGCGCCGGGAGTGCTCGCCGGCATTGTACTTCGCCGACGATGATCCGCAGATCGGCCGCTGTGCGAGGCACTAAGCCGACCTTGCCCTAGAACTGTTCTGTCTCCTCGTTCCCTGCGCGACCAGCTGGAACAGTTTTGGCCTGGGGGCAGTTATGCGATCGCGGCGATCTCTTATGTCGCTGCGGCAGATCAGTAGCTAGTCGGCGCCGGTGAGCCGCTCGCTCGGGCGGCGCGGTCGCGCCAGTGCAATTCCGGCTCCTCCTCGAACCGCCGTCGCGCGAGCCGACGGTGGTCGCGTACACGTGCGTGAACTGAAGATAGGTAACTCCAGCGGCGTTTTCGCTCGAGCCAGCTGACATGGTGCCCGAAGTCGGACGTTCGCGCTTGTACTGCCGTTTGCCACACGCAAACAAGCCGGCGGGCGCGGGCCGTGAAGCGTGTGGCCGACGGCTCGATCGGCTCCACGTGGACGCAAGAAGAACCGCCTCGTTGCCGCCGGATCTCGAAGCAATGCTGGAACGCGCGCCCAGAGACCTCGCGGCGGCAGAGGCAGCCAATATGTATGCTCAGCCGCGTCGAGGACGCTGCCCGATACGAATCTGCGGACCTCGTCGTCGCTCGCCTCAGATCTTCCGGCTCTGCTTCAGGCAACCGACGACGACGAATCGCGACCGAAAGGAACTCGTCCGGACCCCGGTGCAACGCGCCGTTGGATCGTCGAGCGCACGCCAGAGCACGTCGTTGCGACGATCCACTGAACGACGGGGTCGAGGCCACGGTTCTGCGTGTCTCTGGACGCGTATGCGCATCGACGCATTGCGGAGCTGGCTGCGGCGGGCGCATCGATCAGGAGATGTGCATGAGTCTCGAGCAGGAACGGCTCGTCACAAGATCGGGAAATTCTATGGACAGCAAATGCCGTTCACATGATCCTTCGGAGAAAGCGCATTGCAATCGCCCGTCGGCAAAGGGCACCGGGCGCAGAGCGACTGTGCTTGGAGCGCGTGCAGCCGAAACGCCTTCCGTCGTCGCAGAATTGTGTTGGATCCCGGCTTGTGAGAAGCACTTCTACGCACATGTCGGCGCGACACTGCTCACGTCTCCAGAACTGGCGTCGGCAGCTGCCACGGCACCGGTCGCAGCAGACGGCAAGCCACGATCGCGCCGGCGAGAAGCGAAGCGTCTGCAGACTCCCTCCGGGCGAACATGTCAGTGTTCATTCGGACGATAGGTCGGACGTAATGCGCGTGACACTCGGGTCGGCTTTTGCCCGGCCCTTCGGTCGGTGCACATCTCGGTCATACGCGTCGAGGAACTCGCTTCGTACTGGACTCGATCCATCGGCGGCCCACGAAGCTCGTCATGCGCAATCCTCGATCCATGAGCGCGAGCCCCGTGACAACGTCGCGGACAAAGCCCTGATCGCCTGCATAGCCTCCGTAGCCGTTCTTGGCATTGACAACGCCGCAGACGTAGCGATCCGCCCTCCCGGCGATCGTCTCAGGTGCGAGAACTGCGCCGAGTCCGGATCCTGAGAGCTGTGCGCAGCGCCGCTTTCGCCTGCGCGAAGCTTCCCGGCTCCTTGCGGGCGACGAGAGTGCCCACGACTATCGCCGCCGCGACAGCAGCGAGACAGATGCGCGCGTGCAGGTCATGGGGCTTCCCCTTCGGGCGCGAACACGTGGATCAGTGATCAGCAGGCTGCTGACACGCTGCGCTACTGGTAGAGTGTAGACCCAAAGGCGGCAAGATTCTTACGGTCACGCGTCGTGATCCGTCGTCCGCTCGCCAAGCCCCGGGGGAAACCAATCGACGGTCGCGTGCGAGTCGGCACGAACTTGCGGCAACTGCGGATGCAGCGTGTCTATCGCAGGAAGGACTTCGCAGAGCTCGCAGGCGCATTCACCGCACGTACGTCGGCGCCGCGTGGAGCGGGCTGAACGGAACGTCTCGATTGACAACATCCGCTTGTCGGCTCGCATGGGCAATCGGTACTGACCCACAAGAGCTACGCGCCGGCCCTCAACCCCACGGTGAGCCTCTTCCGCTTGACTCGTGCCAGCGAGCGGATGATCCCTTCTGCGCGACCGTGCAACGGAACGACGGGACTGACAGACACGGTGCTGCGGATCTTCTGGCTGGCTCACGCGCACGCGCGGACTGCCAATTGGCTGAAAGGGTGCATCGATCAAAAGCCGATGTGCATGCGGCTCCAGCGCCCAAAGGGCCCGGTGAAGAGAGAAATCCGTGGGATACCCAAGCCGTTCACATGATCCGGGCGGGCACTCGTCCAAGACGGGCCACCTTCGCACTGAGCATTCGCGAAAGGACGTCCGGAATATCCGATGACCGCCGCTCGATAACGCGCCGTCGACCTTCACGCCGCGCGTTCGGCCAGTCCTTCCACAACGCCGCGGCCTGGCTCAGCACCGCGTTCGTCAACCCCTCGAAATCCTGGCTTTCACCCGGCGCGCCGTTTCGCACGCGCACCGCTACTTCACCGCGCTTCACGTCCTCGCGATGGGCGCTCGGTCGAGTCGACCTTCAGGTTGCTCTTCACCGCCTGGACAGCCTCGTGGATGAGGTCGCGCAGGAAGGGCTCGTCGTGTAGATGGTGGCGTAGTTGTCGCGAACGGCGTCGTAGAACGCCAACTGCCCTCCTCGGTGAGACGTCAGCGTCGAAGTGGCGCGTCAAGGCTCGCCTGTCGAATCTGGACCATAGCCTGGACGACCCGCCGCGGCGTCGACGATGCGTTGGTGGTAGCGCCGGATGGTGTCCTCCAGCAGCGCTCGGAAGCTCTTCGTCTGGGCGAGGTTCTTTGCCGCCCGGCGGTCAGCTCGTCGGCAGGAAGCTCTGGAGGAGCTTGAGCCGCAGGTCCTCCGGTGCGGGCGGTCCCCGAAGGATCCTGGAGGAAGCGGTCGTCGAGGATGGAGATGTCGGGGGTCTTGATGCCGGCGAGCTTGAGATGTCGACGACACCGTCGGAGGCGACGTGGTCGTCCACCAGGGAAGATAGGAGACTTCGCGGCGTTTTCGCTCGAGCCAGTTGACATAGTGCCCGAAGTCGGACGTTCGCGCTTGTACTGCCGTTTGCCACAGCTCAGCTCTCCCTTCGGCGGTTGACGGCCCGCGGCAGGATGCCCGCGCGCGATTCTCGTTGACCCTGGCGGGTCGTCTGCACTACGCGGTTGATAACCGCCGTTCGGGCCGGGTCCGCCGCAGATCGGCATCGGCACCGAGAAAGGACTTCCCCATGTCGCTTCGCCCCCACGCCACGGTCCCCGCCGCCGCCACCGCCGTCATGCTGCTGCTTCCGCATCCCACGTTCGCGAAGAACTGCTCGGTCGATCGACTCCACGCCGTCGATCGGTTCACGCAATGCCGCCACAGGCGATCGTGTTCTTCGACATCGGAAAGCGCCAGGACCGGCTCGCCAAGTGCCTCGTCAAACTCACGGCCGCCTGGTCGAAGCTTCCCTGCGGCGGGCCGCGCCTTCACCGACAACGGCGACGGCACCGGTCACCGACCATCTGACCAGGGCTCCAATGGGAAAGAAGACCGACGACGCGACCGTCCACGACGGCGACAACCTCTACACGTGGACCGCCTCGAGCCTTCCGGCCGACGGCACCCTCTTCACGAGGCTTCCTCGCGACCTACGAACCAGGCGGGCGCGTGCTTCACCGGCTACTGCGACTGGCGCCTACCGACCCCCGCGGAGCTGCAAAGCATCCAGGCGGCGGCCTTTCCGTCCTGCACGGGGACGTGCATCGACTCCGCCGTGTTCGGGCCGGTGTCCGGTCTTTCACGTGCTGGTCGGCGCTCGTCGCCGACGATGCCACTCGCGCGTGGAACACGACCGCGGTCGGCGCGGAGATCGCCGACCTCAAGACCACGCACTACGTCGCGCGCGCGCCGTGCGCGGCGGGGGGCGATGAGCGCGTCGGCAGCCCACCGGGCCGCTACCGGGATCGTTCATCGCCCGATGAGAAGATAGGAAACTTCAGCGGCGTTTTCGCTCGGACCAGTTGACATAGTGCCCGAAGTCGGACGTTCGCGCTTACGCCGTTTGCCACAGCTCGGGCCATCCGGCCCGCCAGCCGATCGGCTCAGGCCCTCGAAGCCGCCGTCGATCGTGTGCATCGCGCCCGCCACGATGCCCCGCCTCCGGGCCCGCGAGGTACGCCACCATACCTCCCGCTGATCATTCGCCAGGGTTTTGGCGTGCGGGATCCCCAAGGAGCGGTCAAAGCCTTCGAGAGCGCACGGGAGCAATCCCTCAAGGCAGCAATGAATGGGTCTCTGGTCCCTGATGGCGGCGATGGTGGCGACGTATTTCCACCGGCTACGCTCCAAATTGAAATGGCCATCCACGGGCCGCACTTCCACCGGCACTGCGCGTGCGGGGCGGAGGCCCAATGCGGGGCAGCGCTGGGGGCAGCTCGGCGCGAGCGGTAGATCGCTGGCGAGCGCGCTCGTATCCACGACTGCCTCCCGCCGACACGCCGAGCGCACCCGGCGGGACCGGCGAGGAACTTGCCGCTCGCGGTGAGGTCCGCGTTCGGGGCGAGCACTTCGACGACGCCCGACTCGCGCGCGTCGAGGGTCGCCTGCGATCTCGCACGGGGTCGTACCGGTATGGTTGATCCGGATCTCCCCGGGGCTCGTCGCTCCGCGGACGATGATCTGGGAGGGAAAGTAGGGCACGAATGCGATCGCGTCCGCATCGAGGTGCACGAGCCCGCCGGCGAGCGCGCCCCGGAAATCGAGCTTCGCCTTGCTGAAGCCGATGCCCCCATCAGGAGTCGGATCCGGCTCCGAGACGGTGAGCGTGCCGCCGTTTCCGGTCTTGCCGCGGGCGAACCATTTTCCGTTGAAGGCGATCGTCCCCGCCCTGCGCAGTGATGGACCCGCCATTCGCCGTCCCGCTGACGTCTATCTTCCGAAAGGAATTGAAATATCCATCCACATGCAGTGTTCCCCGTCGCCGCCTTTGCCGCTGAGGTCGATGCCTCTTGAAGACGTTCAGAAACCCGGACGTGCGTTACCGACCCGCCGGGTCCGGCGAAGCCACGCGCGTCCAGCGGTTTCACCACGTCGACAGAGAACCGCTGGTACGCTGATGGAGCCGCCGCTGGCGCCTTGGACGTCGACGGTTTGTTCAGGAGGCTCATGGATCCCGCGCACGCCAGCGTCAACGGTCCCCGGGCCGAAGCTTGCTGGTCGCACGGATCTTCCCTTGGACCGTGAGGTCACTAGCCGTCACCGTGACGCTTCCCCCGGCGGCGTGTGCCGTCGACGGTCGATCTTGCCCCTGCAGTTCGACCGCGCCGTTGCCGGTGAAGGGTCAGCGAAGCGCCGCTGCCGCCGCTTCCGATGATTCCGGCCGTCGATTCGACCGGGCATCTGGATCGTGCGCGCCGTGAACGACAAGCGTGCCGCCGTCCGGCACGCGTCACGGTGCCCGCAATCTCGAGCGCGCGATTACCGAAATCGACCTCGCGGCGGAGTCGCGACCGTGAGCGTCTCGACGACGCATGGATCTCCAGTGCAGAGGTTGTCGGGATCGTCGCACGCATGACCGACGGCGCCGACCCGCGAGGCGACCGTCAGCAGCACGAACGTCGCCGGCAGTGCGCCAACGGCGGCCGAGTCTGGCATTGGGGTACCGTGATCGGGTGTTCTCGATGGCGGCGTTCGAGCACTTGGTGATCTCCTTTGGCGCGGGCTGGAAGACGGCAGATGCTACCGCGTCCAGGGAAGACGCGTCGTCACGAAGTATCGCGGGCACTGGCCGGGTTTTGCCCGGACAAACCATCCAGTGCGTCGTGCACTACGGACGAAGATAGGAAACTTCAGCGGCGTTTTCGCTCGAGCCAGTTGAGCGCTCCGACCGTGGATGCTCCGAGCTGCAGCTACGAGCCCAACTTCTGGGCCACGATTACCCTCATCGTTTCGAGCTGCTCCTGCAAACGAATGAGTTCCTCGTGGCCTGATGCTGACCGTATGGTCCTGCCCCGGAACCGCAAAACCGAACACGACCGCGTTCGCTCGACCGGGTTCCATCGGTGCCTTCGGGTCGCCGCCGCATGAGCCAATTTGATCGTCTTCGCTGCTTGCCGATCGAGCTCCTGAACGAGCCGTTTGTCGTTCGCGATCTCTCACCACGAGCTGCAGTGTTGCCGGCACCGAATGGGCGTCCGCGGACCCGGGATGCCGCTCGAGAGCAGGAACTATCAGCGTATCTTCGCCACCGCGTCCTCTATCTTCGCGTTCAGGTCGCGTAGCATCTCGCGCTTTCGTCGACACTCTCTCGAGTCTCTTCTTTCGTTCGAGCACCTCTCACAGCGGTCTCCTTGATCGCCTAGGCGTGATCGCAAACGATCATCGCGCTCGTAGGTGGCGGCATGTCCACGCCAGATCTGCCTCACTCTCATGCTGCCGCCGCTGTAGCCGCTCTCATCTCATGCCAGAATCACCCACACGAACCCCCGAAGACCCCCTTTTTTTCTTGAGTTTCCTATCTCGGTTCCATTTGTCTCACTGTGTTCATCAGGGGAGGCCGGGTGCTTGAACACCGCGATAGGACGGCCCGCAGCTTTTCCTTCGCGGGTGTTGCATGGGCTGGCCTGAATGGGCAGTATCTGATTTCGGCCTTTGACCTAGCAGCCCACGCGATCATCAACAGACGAGTAGTTGCAGTACGAGCGATCGCGCGAGCCATCCCAGTGGAACCAGCGACACCCTCACGACTCCCACAACAGGGCGATCGCGAGGTGGATTCGGCGCGGCGGGGCTTCAGCCGCTAAAATAGGTTCATCCAGGAACGGAGAGAGATGGTCGAGGACACCCATCTGCGCGAGCTCGTGGACTTCGTCGCGGAGGTCATGAGCGCTTCAATCGAGGCGCTGCAATCCTTTCCGGAGGGCTACGTTCCCGCCAGAGAGCGAGTTACCTGCAGCGCGGACGCATCTCTCATGCAGCAGTTCGACGTCAGGGACATCCTGGCGGAGGCCGAGCGTGCAGGCTTCTCACGGAGAGAGGACGCCGGCGCCCCGCCCGCAAATGAGCGCTTCCTCGAGAATTTCGCTCGCCGGCAGCGTGCCAAGGGTCGGGCAGATCCTGGCGAACTCTGGCGTCACCCAGGACGGGACGCCGCTGTCCCGCTACGCGGCCTCGCTTCGACGAGGACTCTGGTGGCCTTATGCCGGCGGCCGCGCAGTACGAAGGAGGCTGGAGTCGGCGACAGATGCTCGGGCGAGACTTCTGACCCGGTCGGGTTCTGTGGGAAGGCCGCGATGCTGCGAGCCGCTCCGCCGCAACGATAGCGACCCGCGCACCCTACGCGCGGACCCTGACGACGCTGCTGGGCGACGACGCCCTGAAACTGGCTCGACGGCGGACAGCGCTCGGGGGCAGCCAACCTGCAGCCGCACGAGTTCTCCGCGGGACGGTTGCGCTGGCACCGGCTGTCCGGAGATCGAGACCCAGGTCGCGATCGTGCCGCGAGCTGACGATGATGGACCCGTCCTTCGAGGCGTCGCCCTGGAAAGCGTCGCGGCCACACGAGCTGGACGCCGGTCGCGCTGGCCAGCCATCGACCCTGGCCGCGGCTTCCCTCGGCGAAAGCACGCCACGCGGATCCTGTCCCAGAGGGGCGGGCAGTTCACCTTCGGCGGCGGCGTGAATCCTCGCGTCCTGCAGGCCTTCGAGCCGGGCCGCACGGTGCCCTTGCTCGGCATCCTCGCCGAGGCCCGATCGACGCCGCCGCTTTCGGCCGCCGACCTGGATGTGGGATCGCGGCAGGCCTGGCCAGGGTCAGATACGTCAAGCGTCCGGTTCCAGGAGGCCAAGCCGCCGACCGGGACCGCTTCGGCGTGTTCCGCGGCGATCGCGGGCGCGACGCCGCTTGAGCTGGCGCGCTCGTTCGAGAGACCCGCTCCGCCGGCCACGGTGCGTTCCTGACTGCATGACCCTTACCGCGCGGGTCATCAACCGCGCCTTCGTCTGACACCGCGCTGGCCAACGCCGAGGGCGTCGTGATCGTCGAGACCGAGCACTTCGCTGAGTCGGCTTGGTGCCGCAAGGCGCGTTTGGCTGAGCTGACGCGACGGCGGCGAGGGGCCTGCTCGAGACCGAGCGACTGCCCCGCCGGAGGCCGTCGCGCGGGTCCGCTCGGACGGTCCGGCGTCCCGGGGCAGGCGCGGCAACTGGGGCACGTCTACAGCATCGCTGGCCGCGTCCTGCGGGACATCGACTATTGGGCGCGCCATCCGAACCTGCACACAGCCTGGAGGAAGCGGGCGTCCGGCTGAACCGCTGAATCCCCTGCGCGCCCTGGCTTGATGGCGCGCCGGCGCCGGACGATCCGGCATGGCGCGAGGCGCTGACGGCGGCGGTTGTCGAGACCCTGGAGCGGAGCGTCGCAGCTCGCGCCGGACGGCGAGCCGGCTGACCTGTGGGCGACCGCCTCTCCAGTTCGCTCGCCGGCTTCGGCCAGGCGTCGCAGGCACGGTCGAAGGGATGAGGTGCGCCGAGGCGTCGACCAGCTGAACCTGGCGCTCAAGCGGCTGCTGGAGCGGAGCTCCACCGGGACCCGGAGTTCCGGGCCAAGGCGCCGGCTTATTCGCGCCGACTGGCAGCGGCCGCGGCGGTGCAGCTCTCCGGTTTCGCGCTGGACGGGCCGGCTGGTGCCTACGGTGAAGGCGGCGGTGTGGGCGCGGCCAAAGCTGCACGACCAGCTCCTGCTGCTCGACGCCCGCGAGGCCGGCACGGTGCGCGACTCCGGCTGCGCTTGCAGGACGCTGATGACCAGCAACATCGGCAGCGTCGGCATCATCCAGAACGCCTGGGACGAGGTCCACAAGGGCCAGGCCGACGGGCATGCCGCTGGAGGTTCTCGCGCCCTGCGTCACGATGCACCCTGGGATGGAGGGCCTTCCGTCGTTCGGAGAATAGGGACGAAGACGAGGAGAGCTGAGGTCCGATAATCGGAATACTGTCACCCAACGCGCGTAATGCGTCCTATAGTCTCCAGCCTCCTCGACACCACGAACGGCCCGCACCCGCCGGGTTGTTTGCGTGTGGCAAACGGCAGGAAGAAAGCCGTCCGACTTCGAACGTTAGTGTCGACCGTTAGAGACGGAAAAGGCCGTTGAAGACGCCTCCGCGCTCTTCGCTACCGGCGCATGGACCGCGGAGTCGACACATCCCAATTGATCCAGTTTGGCGCACCTTGTTTTTGCGAAAGGCAACGGTTGGTTGGAATTCGATGGACGCAATAGGCGCCTTGTGCGAACTCCGTGCGATGCGAATCGAACAAATGCGATCACTCAGAGGAGGAGATTCAATGCGCGAGCGAAGCACGGAACATCGGAGCCGCATCATGCGGCGCGTCGGGTGGGCCACGACTGCTGCTGCCTTGGCGAGCCTTTTCGCGGCGAGCACTGCTTCCGCCCAATTTCTGAAATGCCGCAACGATCAAGCCCAGGCCGGGCCGGCATGCGTCGACCGCTACGAAAGCAGCGGTCTGGAACGTGCCAGAATCCCACCACGATTGACAAGCGCCTTGGTGCGGCGCATCCAGAAGGGGGCAAGCGTCCGTCGCGGATCTCGCCGCGGCCGGTGCCAATCAGGTGGGCGTAGCCTCCGACGACTACCGCGCAGCGATGACGGCCAGACCTGCGACACGATCTTTGCCGTCAGCATGCCAGGCGTGACGCCCTCGGGTACATCACGTGGTTTCAGGCGCAACAAGCGTGCGGCAATTCCGCCAAACGGTTGCCGAGCAACGCCGAGTGGCAACTCGCGGTCGTGCCGGTACCCGGACCCAGGTCCGATGATGGATCGACGGATTGCAACAGCGCGAGCGTGAACGGTCCGGTTGCGACCGGTTCGCGGAGCGCCTGCGTTTCGCGGCGCGGGATGTTCGACATGGTCGCCAACCTCCGCGAATGGACGGCCGATTGGATGCCCAACGCAGAGGGCTGTCCGGGATGGCTGTTCGGGTTCAGCGACGATCAGATGCTGCTTCGCGGGCGCCGAACCATCCTTCGACCCGGCGGCCTTGATGCGAGGCGGCAGCTATTTCATCGGGACGCTCGCCGGTCCCCTGGCCGTCGCCTCGTATTTCCGGTTGGTCGATGGACTCGCGAGCAGTGGATTCCGTTGCGCGCGGTGAGGTGAGCGTCAGAAGTGCGCCGCTCTGCCAGCGCTGTGGGCAAACGGCAGTACAAGCCCGATGTCAACACAAAGGAGAAATGTCCGCTTTTGTCCGGCGGTCTCAGGTGGTCATCGCACGGATCCAGCGAACTGGAAAGACCCAAGTTCGTGATGAGGAGGATCCGGGATGCGACGAGGGCAGCGGCTCAGACAGCGGCGGAGCGATCGAACTCGCAGGAACGGATCCGGGGCGGTGAGACGTTTGCCCGGGCCGCGGCGGCGGTGGGGTGCTCGACCAAATCGATCCAACGATTGTTGGGTGGCGCGGGCGTCCCAGAAGCCGCGGCGCAAGCCTCGGCGCTGCTGCGGCTCTCGTTGGCCGAGCGCGAGGAGATCCGCGTGGGGCCCGTGCGGTGGAGTCCAGTCGCACGATCGCCCTGACGGGTGCGACGAGCGCCGTCGACGGTAGCGCGCGAGATCAGGGGCAACGGCGGACGGCGACACTACCGGGCCTCGGCGCGCGGATCGGCATGCCGTGCAACGCACCCGGCGCCCGAAGGTGCCGAAGCTGGTAGGCTGTCAGCCGCTGCGGGAGGAGGTGGAACGCCGACTCCTGATGCGGTGGTCGCCGCAACAGATCGCGGCGCGGCTCGCGGTGGACTATCCCGAAGATCCTCGCATGCGGGTGTCGCACGAAACGATCTACCAATCGCCCGTCGTTCGGAGAATAGGGACGAAGACGAGGAGAGCTGAGGTCCGATAATCGGAATACTGTCACCCAACGCGCGTAATGCGTCCTATCGGCTCTGCGCCAGCTTCATCGACGACGACCTCCGTCGCCCATCCTGACACTTCGCCGGTGCGACCGGTTGAACCACTCGTCGTCAGAATTGCGAAAAGCCCGGGCGATTGTCCGTACTTTTTCGCGGCCACTATGCGCCACCCTTCGTGGCATGCGCGATGCTACGCAGACCACTGAGAGTCCCTCAACAGGTTGCTGAAAAAGGTTTTTGAGACCCTGGATCGAATGATGCGACCATCGAATTCCCTGGACTTTCTGACATCGCGCAACCTCCGCGGGGTTCGTTTCGGGGGTTTTTCAGCAACCTGCTAAACGTTCCTCGGACATCCGCACCATCTATTCCCTAACAACGGGCGTCCTGGCGCTCCCCTGGCTAGATGTACTAAGCACATCTTCGGAATGAAGCGCGGCCACCTCGCGATTGCTGCGGCTCTCCTTGAAGCTGTAAAGCAGCTCCAGCTTCATCGTGAACGTCTTGAAGAAGCGATTCGAGTCGAGGGTGCTGTATCGGTAGGTCGGGAACATGAGCAGGTCCGTGTTGCTCGCGGCAATCTCGGCGGGCGTAATGCGCACGACGGTCTCAAACACCGCCGCCATCTCCGCGTAGACCGCATCTGCAAGGGCAGGCTGGACCGTGATGGTCATGTCTCGGTCGGCCCCGTTCTGGATGAAAGGTTCCTCTAGAAACGCCCTGGACTGTACGACGCCAACGCGGGAGCGGCATCTTCGTGTTGAGTGTGGCGACGGCGTGTCGGTTGAAATCGCGTTGGATCGGCCCTCGGTAGGAGCAACCGACGGGAGCGATCGCAGTTACCACGCACAATGCGAGCAACAACGCGGGTCGCTGCAGTGTCATGGCCGCGCTCACCTACCACGCGATCGCATAGCCAGGTCAACGCACTTGCTGTGCCGTTGTGGAGCGGTATTTCTCACGGCCATCGCATCTTTACGTTGACACCACCGGTCCATCCCGCGAACGTCGCTCCGCAACGGTAGAGGGTCTCTCCCGGAGGTGCGACGATGGCGACGCAAAGAGTGATCATGCGTGTTTCTCGGTGATGAGCATGTGCGCCGTGACCGGTGCCATCGCCGTGCTCGTTCTGGCGGGCCGGCGGCATCCGCGGGCACGAAGTCCAAGGCCCGGTCGTGCCGCTTCCACCGAAGTGCGTCGCCGGCAGTTGCGGCAACCGCGCCTGCCTTTCCCGCGTGATCGACGCCGACTGCAACGTCGGGTCGATCAGTCCGAAATCGAAGATGTCTGTCGACCACAAATATAGTCTGAAAGCGACCGTGAAGGAGGCACGGGACGCCGGCGGCGTGCCATTGCCGAGCGTCATGCTGTGCGAGGCATGGACGACCAAGCGAGGGCAGCATCACACCATCTGCACGCCCGTCGCGGTGGAACTCGAAGGGCCTCGCAAAGACCGTCACCGACTTGAACCTGACGTTTTTCCGCTTCGGTCTGCTGGTGGACGACCCGATCATCGTCGAATCACTCACCGTGCCGGCACCGCCGACCGTTCTCGGTTGCGACGCCGCCATCGAGCTCGACGAGCCGGCCTGCACCTCGGGCGGCGTGCTCGGCATCGCCGGAATCGGAGCGGTCAACACCAGGTTCAAGGGCACCCTGGCCGCGCTGCCGCCGATCTGTGTCAACGGGGTCGTGCAGCAATGGGGCGCCGGTGGTGTGCCTGGACCGACGCCGACTGCAACATCGGAACCTGCGACAAGGCCTCGCGGGTGTCGTTCGACGCGGCAAACGCTCGCGTCACGACGCGTCGGTCCACAGACACCGTCACCGCCGGGGCGCCGCGATCACGACCGTCCTGGTCGTCTGCATCACGGGCAGAGACGCGAACGGCAAATACGTTCTACCTCTACAGATCATCATCGTCAAGAACGGCCCGACCGACGTATCGGCCGCGATGGCTTCGGCCGGTCTCGGGGCGGGTGAACCGGTCGGCATCGAGGAGATCAGCGTCTTCGCGACCCCGACGGCGTCCGGATGCACCGACAATGCAGTACTGAGCGGGCCGGATGCGGCCTGCGAGTCGGGAGGCAAGCTCGGTTCCCTTCGGCGTGTCCGCCGAGCAAGTCGACGCCCCTGCGCCGGCGGCCGCCGAAACGGCAGGGGCTGGAACCCGGCGAGCCTCCAGACGACGGCAACGCCGTCGCTGGCGACGGCTGCTCGACGGCGTGCACTCCCGACTTTCTCGACATCAGCAACCAGCGCTGCAACCGAGACACCTCGGCGCACTGCACGAGCGCGCCCGGCGGCGTAGTGGGCTGCGGTGGTCCGCTCGACGTGCGAGTTCTGGTCCGGCACCCACCTGTCGCCTCGCCGCCGGCGGCATCTCGGTCTGCACATGACCAATCAGTTCGACGGCCCCCCCACCGGCACGGTGGAGCCGCAGTCCGGCGCCAGCGCCGGTACCGGCGCATTGCCTCTCGCGAGTCTACAACGGCATCAGCATCGCGAATCCGTGCCCGCGCTTGCGTGGCCGACCTGGTGCGCCAACGACGGCGCGAGTGACCGGGGCCTGCAGCGGTGGCGCCCGGAACGGCATGCGTCCTGCGACAGCAACGGCACGTCGGCATTCTCTTCTTTCGGGTCGACCAGCCTCGATTGCCCGCCGACGGCAGCAGGGACTGATCGGCGACCCCTCCCAATCGCTCCCTGATTATACCGATACCGGCTCGCGATCGCTGACCGTCGGAGCGGCGAGCCCGGAACTCGCCATGCCGCCGGCTTCACCGGTCTCAAATGCCCATGCGACGTCTGCTCCCTGAACCACGCGAAGCCCTGTCAGACCGATGCCGACTGGTCTCGGCGGCGTTGAAGGGACGCGGCGGTGCCGTGGCCGGCCAGCCGACCGCGCCCAACGGCTGCACCGGACGGCGACTGCGGCGCGCTCTTCGACGAGCGCGGCGGCGCCTGCGCCAACGGTCCGATCCAGCAGGCGTGCGTCAAAGAGCCGTTCCGCGGCTGCGTGGTGGCGAGCGATTGCCCGCTCGCCGGCGATGCCTGTGCGAGCTTCCCCGCCCCTGCTTCCCGGCTTCAACGGCAACCTCGGCGACTCGATCGTCGCCGCAGGGAGTCACGGGACGCCGGTGAACCACGCCTGGCAGCCGACGTTTGCGTCGATCGCGTGCTCCGCCCCCACCGCATCCTCAGCGGTCAACTTCGTGCTCGGACTTCCGGGTCCGGTTCGCCTACAGGTCAGCGGTCGGGCCACGGAGAACGGCACGAGCAGCCTCTGCGCCCCGACCCAGTTCTCCTTCGTACCGTTCAATCCCGGGACACGTGCTCGATTTCGGCTGGACCGGCATGGCCCACGATATGAAGCTCATGAACGCAGGCAAAGTGACGGTCGGCATCACCGGCTGCGCATCGGGCTGCGGCGTGTGCACCTACAGCGGGCCGGTCGCGAACCCAGACGCAGTGCCCTGACAGGTCGTTCCATATCAGAAGGCCGACCCAAGACTGGCCTTCTGCTGCGAAGCCCTCGGCATCCGCGCGCGACGGCGTCGCCGATTCTCGAGGATGCGCGCCGCGCGAAGCGGCGATCGAACGAAACGCGATCGGGATCGGCTCCTGGCGCGCGCGGCTCCGGCCCTGCACCCTCGCCGTTTGCCACTGCAGGCGATAGAACGGCGCGGAAAGCGCGCGCACGGTGACGCGAGCACCTTCCGGGCAGAGAGCGTGATCCCAGGCCAGCACGTAGCGCAGCGCCGAAACGGCAGGCTCAGCACCCACTGCCGAATCGGCACGGCGGGGAGCACGCGTAACCGATGGGCCGCTGCCACCGCCGCGCCCACCGTCCGCGGGGGCGTAGCCAGGAGCGCCCGGTTGCCTGGGGGCTGACGCTCGACCCCGACGAGCTGCGGCAACGTCGCGGGGGCGGCGCGAGCTGAGTCCGGCGTCGGAATCCCGCTCGGCGCCGCCGCGTTCCAGCCGTTCGGAGTATACAGGGATCGAAAGACGAGTGAGAGCTGTGGCGGTGTGGCCGTGGGCGGAACGGCAGTACAGGCTCGGCAGACCAACCGTCCGATATGGTGAGCACTGGCTGTCAACTCGCCCCGTGCGAAAGCCCTGCTAAAAACGACTCATCGCTAACAGCCTTCCTTCAAGCGATCTGCACCGGCAGACGCCCGCGACGACCCCCGCAGCGCCCCGATAACGATCCAGCTGCGGAGTAGGTCGATGTCGCTCTTCTGCCTTCTGGCGCCAGCGATCTGGGCGCCGCGTTTCAACGCTCATGGACCAGCGAGCCCCGATCTCGTAATGTTTCGCGGCGCTTTTGCGTTGACACATCCCCGTCCACACACGGAAGGTCATCGGCACGTGTGCGCCTCTTCCTCCGCTGTTGGCCCTCGCCTCCTCTCCAGTCGTCTCCTTCGTGGCGTTCCTGTCCTGCCGAGGTGCGCGCCGGCTGTAATCTGATCCCTGGCACCGAGAAGACGCGTCGAGGCAGCGCTCGGCGCGACCGAACCGTCCGTACGCCGCACCAGGTGAGCGGCTCGAGTTGCAGCCGCGGCCCTGCGACGCGTCGCCGGGGTTCCTCACGAACGGCACCGGATCACGTCGTGACGCTCGTGTATTCACGGCACCCGGGCGCACCGAAGCACGTCGTAGCGCTTCGCGGCCAACTGCGGCGCCGTCGACCTCGCGGCGTGCAGCAGCGCGCCGGGCGTCGTCTCCGCGACCTGCGTCACGGCGAATCCCGCGACCTCACGACGCGCCTCGACCGATCGCGGCGATCGCCGCCTCGTCTTCGCATTCCCGGACACCGACGCTGCTCGCGCCCGACGGCGACGACGTGACGCTCGCGGGTCCCGTCGCCATCGGCGTGACGAACACGCGGCAGCCGCCGGCGTGCGGGCTCGCGACCGCGTCGTGCGCCGCGCAATCCGGGTCTCATCGCGTGCGTCGACACAGTTCTACGCGAACGACGGCGCGTGCGGGCACCGCGGTCCCGCACCGACGTTCCCTCCGTTCACGCGCGCTGCCGCCGCCGAACGACTTCCAGGCCGACTGCTTCACGGCGGAGCTCCGCTCCTGCACGGCGACGGCGACTGCCGTCCGCGCCGCGCTCGACGCCGCCGGGAACGTGCTCTTCCCGATGAGCTGGGCCGGCGTCTGCGCGCAGATCGACGCGCCGGTGCCGCGGCTCATGCGGACGCGGCTCGCGTCGCCGCTGCCGTTCACAGATCCCGGACCAGGTCTTCCTCGGCTCGTTCACGCCTGAGGGCGGTCTCCTGCCGCCGATCCTCGAGCCGCAGCTCGATCCGACCGTCGCCGCGCCCGAACGTCGCGACGATGTTCGGCTCGGTCGACGCGCCCTACACCATGATCCGGGTGGCGCGCCGTCACGGCACGTGCGTCGCGGCGACGTCGCGGGCGCGCGCTGCGCGACCGACGTCGACTGCAAGGGCGGCACCTGCCAGACATCCTGCGTCGATGCGCCGGCGACGCTCTGCACGACGCGACGGCGATTGCCCGAGCGGCACCTGCGGCGGCTGTTCGACCTGACGCGCGTTGACGGCGGGCGGCGCCGCGATGGTGTTGCCGCGCGCCACGCCGCAGCTTTGCCAACTCGCGCCGCACGCGACCTGCAGCGGTCCGGCGATCGCTCCGGCGCCTGGCGACGCCTGCGTCACCGTACTCGATGGAGGCCGAGTCGCCCGTGCCCCTCGACGGCCTCGCCGCGAGCGACACCACCCGCACCTTCACCGTCACCGAGGCGATCGACGGCGTCGACCGCAACGGCGACGGCGACCTGAACGACTCCGCCATCGACGCCCGCGACCGCGAGACCGGCGTGACGAGCCCGACTCGGCACCGTCGGCCCTGCGGCATCAGCGGCAACCCGGAGGGCCGTGCCGCGCTCCGCGTCTCGATACCTCCGTTCACCTTCCCGGCCGTCGCGGTCGAGAACGACACCGTCGCGTTCCTCGAATCGGAAGCGGGACAGAAGCCGTGCGATCAAAACGGGCGACGCCGACGTCGTCCGACGGCCTGCCTCCGCATCTTCCGGCTCGGCCTCGGCGAAACCACGATCGCGACCTCGCCCACCGTCGACACGGCGCCGCTGATCGACGCGGCCCCGCTCGCGGTCTCGAGCGGCTTGGTCTACGTGCGCGCGTCCGAGCCCGCGCAGGCGGCGCACGAGCGCCGAGCTCGCGAGCCGCGACGTCACGACGACCGACGCGCGTCGGCGGCGAGCCGTTCGGGATCCCGGGCGACGGCCGCTACGTCGTGTCTCTCGACGCGCGCGGCCACGATCCTCCCCCGGGCAGGACACCAACGGGCAATACGACGTCTTCGCGCTACGATCGCGTCACCCACACGAACCGTGCGGGTGAGCGAGGCGCTCGGCGGCGGCACGCCGAACGGCGAATCGTACACCGCCTCCTTCGCGCGGAACGGCCGCTACGTCGCTTTCGAAAGCTTCGCGTCGAACCCTCGTCGCGGGCGACGGAACTGCCAAAAGGACATCTTCGTCCGCGATCTCGTGGACGGCACGAACGAGCGCGTGAGCGTCGCCGACGGCGGTGGGGATCCCGACGGGACTCGTCCGCGTACGCCGCGATCTCCGACGACGGCCGCTACGTTGCGTTCGTGACCGCGGCGAAGAACCTCCTCCCGCCAGGCGGCAAGCCGACAGCGACGAAGACATCGTCGTCCGCGACCGCTGCGTCGCCGACGGCGTGCCCGTCGTACCCTGCACACCCACGACGAAGCTCATGCGGCCGAACGCCGGGCACGAGCCCGAATCCGAACAACTTCATCGCCATCAGCGGCGACGGGCAGTGGGTCGGGCTGGGTCGAGCAGTTCGCCGCCACGTGGGTCGAGAACCACGTCACCGGCGTCGTCGACGCGGTGAGCGTCAACTACCTGACGGGCGAGCCGGAGGACGGTTCCACCTTCATCGGCGGCATCTCGTTCGACGGCCGGTTCGTCATGTTCAGCCACGGCTCGGAAAACCTGCTCGCGCCGGGGAAGGACACCAACGGCGAAGACGTCTTCGTGCGCGACCGCCTCCTCGGCGTCACCGACCGCGTGAGCGTCGCGACGGACGGCACGCAAGCGATCGGCTCCTTCACCGAGCCTCCGTGGAACCAGTGCCTCTCCTCCGACGGACGCTACGCGCTCTTCATCAGCAGCCCCGCCGAGTGCGTTCGCACCGGACGTGCCCATGGGGAACGGGCGATCTTCGTCCGCGACCGGACCAACGGCGACGGAACGGGATCGACGTCGCCGCCAACGGCATCGGCGGTAATCAGTTCGGCAGTTTCTGCTGCTTCGGCACTCTCCGGCGACGGCCGCACCGCTCACCTTCATGACCCAGGCGATGCGAACCTCGCGTCAACGATCGACAACAACAGCATCGAGTTCGACGCCTACGTGCGTGGGCTCGACGCGGCCGACCCGCTCGGCGCCGACGCGCTCTTCCCCTGACGGCAGCGTCGACGACGTCGTCCTCCAGGTCGTCGAACGCGGCGACGGGCGCCGTCGCCACGCAATGTCCCGCCGGCGAGGTGTCGGTCGCGGGCGGCAACGCCGGCTATCTCCGCCCCGAATCGACAAGTCGGGACGGTCGCGTGTCCGAGCGGCTCGCTGAACGGCGACGGCGACACCAGCGACCAGGTCGTGCACCTCGTCGTCGGTGCCGGCGCGTCCCAGAACCTCGGCCTCGCCGGCGACGGCCGTGCGCGCGTCGAGCGCCGCGCTCGCCGCGCTCGTCTCCGAGGTCGGCGCAGAACGGTCTCTGACCGGAACGGCGACATGGATGCCGACGACGACGTGCTCGCGATCTATCCTCTTCCCGCCGGCCCGTGGACGAACACCATGCGTGCCGCCGACACGCTCGCGATCGCCGGGACGCGGGTCGCGTTCCTGGTGCCCGAGGCGCACGCAGAACGCGACGTCGCTGAACGGCGACGCCGATCCCGACGATCGCGTCGCGCACCTCTACGACGTAACCGGCGCCGCGGTCGCACAACGTCGGCGTCGCGGCCGAGGACGTCGTGCTCGGCGAGGCGGCCGGGACCGTGTGCGGCACGCGTCAGCTGCTGGCGATCCGCTCGCGCGCGAGGCGTCGGAGAACGGCGTCGACGCGAACGGCGACGGTGACACGCCGACGACGTCCTCGACGTCTATGACGCCGAGACCGACGACGCTCATCGAAACCGGCCAGGCGGTCACGCCGTGCCGCATCGAAGCCTGCGATCCGCGGACGCCTTATCGCGTCACCGGCGGCGAGGTGAAGTTTCTGACGCTCGAGAGTGAGCAGAACGAGGATCTCGACGGCAACGGCACGATCGGCGGCCTCGTGCTCCAGAGCTTCGACGTCTGCACCGGCATCACGACCGTGATCGGCCGGGTCGATCCCGAGTCCCCGAGCGATCCGCTCGACGTCGTCGACGAGGGCAACGTGTTCGCGCACCACCGCCGGGCGGTGCGCGGTGCTTCCGGCCGCCGACTGCGACGTGCAGACCGACTGCGCCGCAGGCACGTTCTGCGACGCCTTGACCGAGCGCTGCACGCTCGCCGCCCCGGCGACCGTGCGAGACGGACGCCGATTGTCCGAACGATGCGGAATGTCTCGAGCGAACGTGTGACCGTCGGTGTCCCGACGAGCGACCGCGACGACGACGGCGTGCCCGACGCGATCGACAACCGTCCGATCTACCCGAATCCGGCCCAGGCGGACGCCGACGGCGACGGCACGGGCGACCTCTGCGACGCGTTGAACGCCGTCGTCGCGTCCTCGTGCGCCACGCTGCCGCTCGAAGGCTGCCGGACGCCGCGCGCCGCGCTCACGTCGACGCTCCAGATCGACAGGACAAGACGCCCGACACAGAGCGACGGGCTCATCTGGAAATGGGCCAAGGGCGCCGCGACGACGGCGGCCGAGCTCGGCGACCCACTGCACGAGCGAGCGGCTACGCGCTCTGCATCTACGGCGACACCGACGCGACCGCCGACGCTCCTCACCGAGCTGCTCGCGCCCGGCCGGCGGCACCTGTCAAGGGCAAGCCGTGCTGGAAGGCGCTCGGCAAACCGAAGGGCACGACCGGCTACAAGTACAACGACCCCGACCTCACGCCGCACGGCATCCAGTCGATCAACGCCAAGCCCGGCGTCGACGGCAAGGCGCAGCTGATCGTGAAGGGCAAAGGCGCGACGCTCCGGAAGCCGGCGTTGCCGATCGCGGCGTTCCCACTGCGCGTGCAGCTGCAGAAGGCCGGCACGTGCTTCGAGGTGAAGTACGAGGCGGCGGACGTCACCAAGAACGAGGCCGGCCTCTTGAAGCTCAAGGGACCGCACTCCGGCGAGCGGCGGCGCGTGTCAGACCGACGAGGATTGCCAGCGACCCGCGGACACCGCCGGCTGCGGTCCGAACGCGACGTGCACGGCGACGGGCCAGTGCATCGACCCTGACCAGGCGTCGAATCTCTGCAATCCCGACGATCCGCCCGGACCGCCGTTCCCGGGCGGCTGCTCGAGCGACTTCAACTGCGTCAACACCGGCGGGCTGCGGCGCCGACGCGACCAGTGCGGGCCGAGCTAGTACTGCGGCGACCCCGCCATCGACTCGGTGTCGCAGCCGTGCGTCACCGACGCCGACTGTCCCGGCAGCACGGTGAACGACGGCAAGCCGATGGTGTGCGTCGACGGCGCGACCTGCGCCGCGCTCTGGCGGCGCGGACCGGTGCCCGTTCGCGACCGCCGATCCCGGCCAACGGCGGCGTCTTCATGGGCACGACGATCGGCGGCACGTCGGTCCTGAACGCGTGCGGCGGCTTTCCTTCGAAGGAGCGCACCTTCACATGGACGCCGTCGACGAGCGGCACGGCGACGATCAGCACCTGTGGCTCCTCCTTCGACACGATCGTGTCGATCCGGACCGGCGACTGCACCGGCGCGGCATTCACCTGCGACGACGACGGATGCGCACCCGGCTCGACGATGTCGCCGACGGTCGTCGCGGGCACGAGCTACACGATCGTCGTCGACGGCTTCGCCAGCGGCAACGCCGGTGAATTCACGCTGACGGTCACGCCGCCGTAGCGCTCTGGTGGAGGCGAAGGCCTTCGCTTTGCCGTTGAGCTTCCAGCACGGCTTGGTGCCGCAGATCTGACCGGCGCGGTCGCGGCAATACGAAGGTCCCCGACAGGATTGGCCCTTGCGACGGCAGCCCATCCGCGTGGTTCTGACAGTGAAAGAGGCGGCGTGAGAGCACGGTGGCGGACTCTTCCCGCCGCGTGCGAGAGGACGGCGGCTGATCAAACGCGGCATGACTGCGCTGCGCATCGCGGTTTCACCCGGTCGCTGCGCTCTCCTGCCCTGCTGTCGCGATCCCATCGATGGGGCTGAAGCTGAGCCCCCGCTCCGTGGTGATTTACAGATTGACAATTCCGAGAGATTTGTCCAACGCTGCCCTCGATCGTGGGCCGCAGAGGCGATCGATGCGAGTGGGAAACGCGCTGGCCAAAGACGAGGAGCTTCGAGACCGTATTCTCGAAGCGACGCGACGCTGCCTGTCCCGGTACAGCGGCCAAAACGGGATCGCCGATGTAGCGTCCGAGGCCGGCGTGAGTCGTCAGTCCGTCTACAACCACTTCGAGACGCGTTCGAACCTCTTACGCTCGCGGTAGGAAAAGCAGGCGACGAGTTCGTGGAGCGGGTGGCCTTCGCATCTCGCCAGTCACAAGGGCACGCCGCTGAGCTTGTCGTGGAGGCGATCCTCTACACCGCACAAGCGCTACCGCAGGACCCGGTTCTGCGCGCGGTGGCATCGCTCGAGGCGCGACGAGGGGCGGGCCCCTCCTCGACTTCAGCCGATCTCTCACTCGATTTCTGGCGCAGGCGTGCGCTGGCGCCGTGGCCTGGCCCGCTAAAGAGCGACGCGGCAGGACTCGACCGTCCTCGCCGACCTCATGCTCCGCATCACGCTTTCGTTGTTCGTTCTGCCATTGCCGGAAGGGTTGACCGAGAAGAAGGTGCGATCGACTCGCCGCGTTGGCTGACGACCGTCGAGTGGGTGAAATAGCATTGTCCGAGATCCAGATCAGACGGCTGGCGTTCCGGTTCGGCGAGCGACATCCCCTTCCAATGGAATCGCGGAAACCCTGCCTGCGGAAATTTCTTTAACCTGGTCACCTTCGTCGGCCCGGCATTCGAGCGCTATTTCGTCCGCGTCGTGGGTGCAGCCTTGCTCGACTGCGAGATGAGCGGATCCGTCGAGAGGCGACGCTTGTCCAGTCAGGAGGCGCTGCACGCTAAACAGCACGTGGCCCACTTAAAGCTCCTGAACACGCGTTACCCCGGTCTCGATCGGGTGCAGCAAGACATCACGGACTCGTACGACGCTTTGCTCGAGAGCAACAGCCTCGAATTCAATCTCGCTTACATGGCGTCCCTCGAGCTCATGTTCACGCCCTTCGCGATCTACACGGTTCGGAACGTCGAGACGCTGTTCGGCGACAGCGATACACGCGTCGCGAGCTTCATGCTCTGGCACATGGTGGAGGAGTTCGAGCATCGACGCTCCGCAGCGGAGATCTATGATGACGTCGTCGGCGACTATCGGTTTCGCATCAAGAGCTTCCTGGCGGTGGGCGAGCCAACATGGTGGCGGTGGGGGCGCATCGCCTGCGACGCGGGATCCGTCGCTGCGTACCTTGCTTCGGAGAACAGCATCCCTCACGACAGTCTGCAGCGGGGTAATCGCGACGGACAACCGGACGCTTGGCCCTGTTCTTTGGCCTGCTCGACACTTGCTGCCCGGCTTCGCTGCTGCGGCGCCGCGCTCGGAGCCGCCTTGATCCGTCGATGGTACGAGGACGCCGCCGCCGGCGGTCATTCGGATCACGACTCTCTACTGACCCGAGGACCTCGTAGCTCGAGGAAGGAGCGGTTCCTTTAGATGGCGTTCGCTCGCTGGTTCGTCCTTTTCACCGGAATCGTCTGGGCGAGCTACGGAGTTGCCCGCGCATTCTTCCCCGGAGATCGGCACGCCGGGGATCGGCATCGACACAATTGGCCCGGGCCGGACATCGAGGTTCGGCTTGTACCGCCATTGGCAGATTGGCCGGCATCCGCAGTTCTGCGGCTGAAGCGAGCCGAGAGGTATCTCCGCGACAACCTCCTGATCTGGCTCGTCGTCTTCACGACTCTCGTCGGATTCGATTCGGCGGGACGTGGGTCCACGGCGGCACCTTCGCACTCCAGTTCAGGTTCCAGCATCTGCCGTACAGTTACCGCATCGGAACCGCGCATTGTCATGAGCTCCCGTCGATGTTGGATCTTCGCGTACCCAGCGGCTCATCGGCAGGAGCGGCGCATGAGTCGAACCAGGTCGTGCCAGCGCCGATCGTGAATCTGCAAGCCGGGAGGATGGCAACGGATGAGAGATCTGCATCCGGCGCGTTGGGCCATTACAGGCATGGGGACGCCGCAAGACGGCGTAACGCGTTCGCCGCACTGTTCACGGCGTTGGGGCGGGGCCGCCTGCATCTTGTCGGTGGTCTTGCAGGCTGGATGTCGGCGACACCGCTCGACGTCTATTTCTCCCTCGGCGATGTTTCTCATTTTGCGGCTACCCTTCGTCGCGGTGCTGACCGGAAGAGCAACCCCGGCGAAGGCGCCCGGCAGCCGCGTCGAGCGCTGGTCGGAGTTCGGGTGTGGCGTGGCTGCTCGTTATCGGGCATCGCGCAAACCTTCTGGGAGCCGCCTTGGTTCTTTCTGGATCCGACCGGAGTGGTCCACCAAATCACCGAGGAACGATCGTTGGCTGTGGACCCGGTGGGCGTATGGCGGCGCCGGCTGGACACTCGGTACCTCACGTCGAATCCCACCATCGCCGGGCCTGGAGTTCATGGCGGGCTTTTCCGGCCCGGTCGAGCTGTACCGGCTACTGGCTCTTACTCCCAACAGCAAAAACCACACAGGAAAAAATGCGAGCATGCTGGATCGCCCTGATCATTGGCGATGGGCCTCGACCTATCCAGACCGGCGTCTTCTTCATCACGCCAGCGATGGCAATGTAGGCTGGGTCCATATTCAACAAAGGCGCGATCCGGTTTCTGGCTGAAATTGCTTCGGACTGAATTTGCCATGTAGCTGGTGGCGCCCGTCTTCGCATTGCCGGCCGCGCTGTGCGAGCTGGCGCACTGGTACCTGAGTGGAAGGGTACGAGATGGCGCTGCTGACCAGCACGGCCCTAGATCCCGGCGTCTTGGCGGAAGCAGAGCAAGCACCCGAGTGGCTTCACGCCACCTGGCAGCGACGCACACTGTTGCGGCGCCGGCTGTCGCCGCGTTCGCCGATACCCGAGGCTAGTGTTGATCGGAATCTGCTACCAAAAACAACGAGTGTCCAAACGGTTCCCAGTTGGAACCAACTGCGCAAGGTTCAGAACGGCGCGCAGCTGAAGAACCGCCGTCGCCTGAGCAGAGGACGGCCGAACCCCGCTTCTCAGGACCACAACGACGTCGAGATGACCGTGTCGCCGTTGGAAATCGGCCGCCGTAAACGAGAGCGGATTGTGACCTCTATCGGAGACGTCACCGGCGTGTCGAACGCTGCACGCCCCGAGTCCGGCAGAGAAATCCGAGCGACGAATCCCTTGCGATTGAGCGTCACGATGTCGACCGGCGGGACGCCGTCGAAGTCGCCGACGACGCTCGCGATCGGGACGAAGCCACCTGAGCCGTAGATGTTGGCGGCGCTCAGGCCGAAGCCGGCTTCCTCCGTGCAGACATTGACGCCGAAGTTGGCGGAGAACGGAACTGCTCGCGGGTACGTGGCGACCGCATCGGGAATGCCGTCGGCATCGAGATTGGCCGATGATGGACGTCGGACCGCCGCCGAGGAACGACTCCTCGGCGTGAACGAACCGGTGCCGTCATTCACCAACGTATTGGCCCGGGCGCCGAAGGTGTCTGCGACCACGAGGTCCGCGCCGTTCGCAGCGTCGAAGTCTCCGCGGCGATCCCGACGATATGCTTGCCGACGTACGGCGCGGTCACGGGGCGGCGAGCCACATTGCCCGTCGCCGCGGAGCGTGATCACCGACTTCTTCCCCGACACCGCGGCGAGATCGAGGTTCCCGTCGGCCGTCGAGGTCGTGAGAGTAATACGTAACTGAACAGCACAC
>ERZ1370068.11180-contig-9817_pt1 | contig 70780 bp, 118 predicted proteins | sample MGYA00561227_ERZ1370068 | MGnify/ENA primary metagenome ERZ1370068 (study PRJEB38410, sample SAMEA6850437) | metagenome | study: Metagenomic assessment of the ecological functions of the soil: analysis of the soil microbiota associated with the...
TGTACTTCGTTCAGTTACATTGTTATCAACACGGCGTGATCACTGCGAGACGGCGGACGAGGTCAGCGCGCGCATCGGCTTCTTCAACAACAGAACAAAGGTGGCCGATCTTTGCATCGTCATCGACGACTCGCCACGAGCAGCTCCCGTGATGACCGGCTACAGATCCTCAGCGATCCATGCAGAGCAGCACCGCGCCCGTCTATGTGCTGGTGAAATCGCCCGCGCCGGCAGCCACCAACGATACACCACGCTGGCGGACCGATCCTTCGCCCGTAACCGAACGCGATCGTCGCATCATCAGATTTCGGCGGCATTGAGCAACCTGACGCAGTTCAACGCGAGGCGTGAACGCTCTCGAGCAATGGTATGGCAACGCCTCACCGCACCGATCCGCGCCGGATGGGCGACTCAGCGCCAGGAATTCGTGAAGCGTGTAGCACAGCGCCACCGGCGGTGGAAGAAATTCGCCGATGACGCGATCTGAAACTGAAATCAGTGAACCTGGTCGTTAGCCGCTGCTGCAGAAACGGCCGCAAATCCGGCCTCGAACCTGTGTGAAGGTTCATCCGCGCTCGGCCGCGCCGAAGGCACCAGCGCCGCACGCAACCCGGAAAGTCAGGAGAAACTCTCACGGCTGGAACAACGCAGTGCCGCGTCTGACCCGGTCGATTGCTACTACCTCTACAATCCGGACGGATTCACCGCGGAATAAGAGGCAGCCGTCGGCGGGTGGATCTTCCGCGACTCTTCAAACCTGCGGCGCGAAGCCGATGCGTTTCGCGGCCACGCCGGGACGCGTGACGTGGCGGCTGGCTTCGGCGAAGACTTCCGCTTCGGTCTGGCCGCGCTTGTGGGCGAGCGTGATGGCGGTGCGTTTCAGCTCGGCGACGTGGGAGCCGGAGGTTGCTGGTCGTGGCAGAGGCGTTTGTGGTCCGGGGCGCAGGGTGCCGGCGCCGAAGTGCAGGTCGAGCAGGCTTGGTCGAGCTCGGCATTCGACGGGCGCGCGAGCTGATACTTTGCGGTTGAAGCGCACGGGGCGGTTTTGCACGGCGCGCGTCCAGCCGGTCGAGGTGGTTGGTCGTGGCGATGACGATGAGCTGCTCCTCGCGCTCGGTGACGCCGGAGAGGAACTGCAGGAAGTCCGCGAGGTTGCGGCTGCCGTCGCCTTCGGGTGCGTTCGCCGGCGAAGCAGTCGATGTCTTCAAAGACGAGGCACGCATGAGCGCGAGGAACTCGGTGATGAATTCCCGAGCAGCGTGAAGTCCACTTCGCCCGCGACGAAGACGCTCGTGAAGCCCTCGGCGACGGCGTCGTGCGCGACGGCCTGGCAGGCGAGCGATTTTGCCCGTGCCCGGCTCGCCGTGGAAGATGAGGCCGTTGCTCAGGTGCGTGGGCTTTGGGCTGGAAGATCGTGTTGTCGTAGAGGTCTTCGATGAGCGCGGCGTCGAGGATGAGATCGCTGAAGCGCCGTGCCGGCACGGCGGCGCACCGCGGCGCGGAAGGCGTCGCCGCACGGCATGATCTGACGTGGTGTCCGCGGCGGCTGTTCTGGCGCAAGCTCGGTTTCGAGGCGCGCGATGAGGCCCTTCATGTCGCCTTGGCGATGACGGTGACTTCCCACTCCTCGTGGTCGGTCTGGCACGCGACAGGCGGCCCCTGATCGAGTAAACGATCGGTGCCTTTGTGAGACAAAGGAGACGCGCTCGCCGGGCTCGACCTCGAACGAGCGGCGGTGCTCGACGCGCACTTCAAAGACGTCTCGTCGGCGTGCTGCGCGAGGAAGCGCTGGATGGTGAACGCCTGCACGTTGAACCAGAACCGGTTGCGGCCGGTCCAGGTGTGCTCGTTGTCGGCGTCGTCTTCGGCGACGCTGGGTCGAACCAGGCTCGATTCGACCGGCTCAGGCGCGTCCGTCGGCGCGGTCGCGGGAGTCAGTGGCTCGTGTGAAGCGATGGTGGCTTCGGTGTTCATGGAAATGGATCGGTGAAAATGATGCGTGATTGCTCCGGAGGGCGCGACGCCGCGCGGGAATCGCGGGCGAAGGGAGGACGCGCGATCGGCGCGTCGGCGGCGACAGGAGCTTGAGAAGCCGGACCGCTGGGGTCAGCGCATTCCTGTAAACGCGAAGAGCGCCAGCCCGTGCTGCAGGATCAACTGCTAAAGATGAATTGAACTCCTGGATGGCGCCTGCTTTCGCGTTGTTGGGTGAAAGTGCTAATTGCCCTAGTCGCGAAATCGCTGCCGCCAGGCAATTCGGAAGTTTCCCGCTCACGCTCAAGCTGAGTCGCTTTCCTTCGAAGCTATTGATGACGTGCGGAATGTAGTGCTTTTCCGGTAGTATCAATTCTCTATCAACTTCTTCGAATTGATTTATTACAACGACGTCATCGTTTGAAAGTGATACGAGGAAACTGATAAATGGAAGCTGCCCGCAGAGCCCTCCGCCCTTCGATGTCTGCTCAAAAGTCGACTCCCACACGCTTGATGAAATCTTTCCGGGCGGGAAACGTCTGGCAACAACGACGTTACTTTCATTGGAACAATTTGCGATTCCGTCCGCCACCCCAGACCTCAATCACAAGAATAATTGGTTGGCTGCAAAATGTAGCGCAGCAAACTGGTCAGCGAGATCCTCAGGCTTAAAGACAAGCTTACGGCCAGCCGTTTTCGTATGTGGTGCCAGAATTTGTCGCGGAAATCCTGCACCTGATCGACCCGCGATGGCGGGGCACGGCTGCGACTGCCTGAGCCGGTGACCGATCCCGAGCGCGATCGTTACGTGATTCGTTCGCTGATGGAGAGCGATCACTTCCAGCCAGCTCCGAAGGGCGCTGCCGTGGCGCGGAAGTCATGAAAAATGCTCGCCGAGTCGCCGCCCGCGAGACCGGCGAACAGATGATCGTCAACAACTTCATGACGATGCGGTGGATCATCGGCCTGAAAAACCAGTAACTCACGCCTTTGAACTCGTTTTGTCATTCATCGGCAGATCTTTCGCAACGCCCTCGACAAACCTGATGGCGCCCGGCGCTTTGCCGCCCAGACGAACCATCCGAAGTATCCGACGAATACGGCACCATCTTCACACGCCACCACCCGCCGAAGAGCTTCGAAGCGGCTGATGATGTTGAGTTGCCAATGCCGACCGAGCAGCCTTTCATCCATCCCGTGCTGCACGATCGCCCGCTCCCTTCTGCCTGGCCTGCGATCACCCGTTCGTGGACGGCAATGGCCACCTGACGCGCGCCCTGTTCTGCCTGGGAGATGCTGCACCGCGGCGCGGGCTCTTCGAGGTTCGATCATCGATCTCCCAATTCCTGCGCAAAGCCCCGGTGCCTTATGGCGAAGCATTTCTTCACACCGAAACAGGACGACGGCAACGACCTCACTATTTCATCATCCATCAAGCCAGCATCATTCAGCTCCACGGAAGAACTACTGCTTCATCGCCAAAAAAATCCCGCGAAACTTTGCGGCGCCACTCAATCCCCTCACGAAACGCCACTGAACCATCGGCAAGTCATCCCTGACCCACGCCCTGCGCCATCCGAATCAGAGTTTACACCGTGGCGAACACCAAACTTTGCGAAGGATCGCCTACGCCACCGCTCGTGCTGGTTTGCTCGGATTGGCGCAGCGGGGGTACTGGATCAGCGTAGCGGGCAACATTCATCTTCATCGCTCGCTCCGACCGATCTGGAGAAGCGACTAAAGAAAGATTAAATGGCTGATTCCATTGCTTGCCTGAAACTTCCGGTTCAACTCCTGGCTTTTCCGTTTCTGGTTTCTGCTCATCTGTTGATCTGCCATTCGACCCGACACCAGGCAGAAGGGTGGCCCTTTTTTCAGCACGACCGCGTCATCGGCTCGCTCGCGAAATACAACATCCCCTACACCGGACGACGAAGCCACCGGACTCGCTGGTCGACGAAGCTCGCGCAATTCTACGCCGACCGCACGCTGACCAAATCGCCCATCACCCCGCCGACCAGGCCGAAGCCTACTTCCTCCTGATCAGCCAAGCGCCTGAGCAAAACCACCGGCCAGGTCATCACCGTGGACGGCGGCTTGCCTGAAAACAGCCTGCGGTAACCCGGTTTCAGCCTTCGCCTTGTGAAAGGGTCGTCGCTTGCCAGTGGCAGCCCTTTCGTTTGGAAAATCGCCCTACCGCCACCTAACTTGCCGACCGCAGCACATCGTCAGATGGTGAAGACGGAGTTCGGGCGCCGCAGCACGATTGTGCAGACACAGCGATGCGCTCGGTGCGGAAAACTCCACCGCCGATTCGAACCGGGTCGCAAGGCTGTTACTGGGGATTTGCCCCAGAGAGTCCTCAGCGAGGCCGGAAAGCAGGTAGCCAATCTGTGCTTCTCCCACTAGCGGGCAGCAATTACCACTCGTAAACTTGCCAGTGTCGCCGAGATACGGTGCGAGCGTGCCCGGGTGTTGGGACTGCACAGCTTCCAGTGGGCAAAACGACGCCAGTTCGCCCGCCGAGCAGGGGCAATCTATCGTAAAAGCTGGCGGTTTGGCTGGTGCTGGTGCGTGTTTCGAGGTTCACGGAATACCAGGTTGAGGCTCGATGGAGGATTCGCCGTCTGTCTCTTTAGAGCGCAATTTCCAGGAAAAATGGTTTCACACGCGAAATCGCGCTCAACTGGCGGTCGAGAGCTGGCTGGGATCAAACCGTTAAACACATTCGATTGCATTCGATCAGCGCGCCATGTCAGTCGGGTGCTTGGTGCCCGATGCCGTCGCCCACTCTCTGCCTGCGCGGTAGGATTCGTCATGTCCATTTGGCGGCAGGTTCTATCAGTCGGCCAGCTCATGCAATGACTTTTCGCGACGAGGCTGCATTCGCAATGGCAGCCGCCAATTGATCGGCGTCGCGCATGGCCATTGACCGCGTCCAATAGCGGCGTTCGTCGGGCTTGACGATGGTGGTTCATACTCAACCCGCCTTCGCGACCGGGGTGGAAAAATGAAAGCGACCGCTGTGAACCCGCTACCAGCAGTGTCGCCAAGGTTTTGTTTGAGCTGGTTGGCGTGGAATCAGCCAACTTATCGAGCAAGCCGTCGGCTTCGATGGTTTCGAGTCACGCCTGTGCGCTCAGAAATGAGTCTGGGTGAACAGTCAGCGTCCGCGACCAGCTTGCGGCAATAGTTCCAGTATAAACATCATGGACGCGACTGCCTTTTCTTTACCGAATGTGCCTTTCACAACGCGAGCGAAAGGTCTTGGCATATGCCGTCATCTCTCCGGCTCCTTGGTGCCTGTTTCGTCTTTGCGCTGTGTCAGAGGCGGGCTTTTTGCCCAGCGACTTCGAGAACGGCGGGGGAGGTGTATTCAAGGAAGTCTTCGATGGTGTCAATCAGCAGTGGTGAAGCCGAAGAGCTTTGCAGGTAAAGCTTGCGTAATCACGCCTCGGGCAAGTGAGCGTTTTGTCTTCAGGGGAATGGTGGCAACGGGACTGTGATAAGTTCCTCTGCAAGTGTCTCCGTGATGTAGTGGCCGAATTCCGGCTGCTCGTTGAGTACCGAAATGGTGGCAAACTGACTGTTATAAACCAAGCAGGCAACACGGATATGCGGGGTGATCTGGGTCGAGGTCACTGAAAGATGGGTTCCTTGCGCCACCACACCCCCAATCGAGGATCGCATCAGTTTAATCAGGGCAGCGCAGAAGCGACTCGATTCTATGACGAGGCTTTGCTTGATAGAAGTGATTGAGTCCTGAACGCACTCCGCATCTCCATTCACCATAGTCCGGTATCTACATCAAATCTCATCTACAACCAGGTGTAACTCAGACTTCCATTTCGAAGGCAGAATCAGAGAATTGTAACTCAAAATACCGCCGTTTTCGAAGACTCACTACCTCCTTACGCTTGTCGCGGGGTGATCCATTTTCTGGCTTTGCACTATCCCTGCCGATTTGAGGATGCGAGACTCGGGGAGATTGTTAAGCATAACGTGAAGCGGGCATCCACGAGTCCACCAGAAAAGCCAACGCGGGATTCCAGACCAGAGACTCCTCCGCTGCCCTCTTGGTGAGCAACATATTAACGTCATGTGGCTCGTTGAAAACGCCTGATTCAAGGGCGGCTTGCCGCGCTGTGATTCAGTGAACAGGAGGCTTTGGGGTGTAGTAATGCAGAGTTTGCCCTGCTGCGCGGAAGCAGCGAAGCTTAAAGACTATTGTGCAAGCTGGGCCGTCAGTTTGTGGGAACGCTCCTTTCGGAGTGCGGGAGAGATTGAGTGACTTCCTCGAGGCAAAGTCGTGAAGCTTTTCGCGAAGAGCTGTCGGCTTGCCCATCGCGCCAATAAAGTAGGAGAGCGGTATTCACCATAGCCACGAGACGTGGCTCGATTCACGAGTCTGGCTGCTTTGGCGAGAAGAGAGGGGGCAGAAATGTCGTTGTTCAGCAGCGACCAGCCTCAGCACTTTTTGCAATTTTACACCCAAGCGTAGGCGGCAGGTTTTTGAGACCTTTGCATTGATGTGCTTTTTCTACCACAACGGTTTGTCAAACAAAATAGAACCATCTCCCCAAGGGGCATTCCCAGCACGTGTCGAAGCTATCGCCATCCACTGCGTTCAGGTTGACCGAACATAATGCAGAAGAATCGCGGTGAATCAACTTGCGATACCGCGCAGGCGAGAAGGCCTTCACAATATTGTCGATGGCGTTTTCTTCCACGGCTCCCGAATGGCATCGGCCATCGCAAGGTAGAGGCTTCTAAAGCAGGCGACGCGAACGCTTCCGGTTTTTATCCACACCTACGAGATTGTCGCTGGATGGGGCGGAGGTCGCTCACTAACGGCTCCTTGCCCGGATGTGCCTGGCGCCAGCGATGGATGGGGTGCCTGGAGAGAGCTTTCTGAAAAATCCGGGCACGGCGGAGATAAGAATGCCGGACGTTCATTCATCGCTCTTCCATGGGAGCACGCGTGAGCACATAATCCACGAGGTGCGATGGGGGTATGGTAAAGCCACCCATCGTTACCGCGTTCGTCCGCGGTTAAAGACTCCCTCATAGGCCGCTGCTGATGAATTCCAGCGGGATGGTGTCGAAGGAGGTAGTGTTTCAAAGCAACGTTTGCCCGGCTTCGGCGACGAGGGTTCCGCTGATAAATCCACACGACCAGGTCGGGTGATCTTACTTTAAACCGCGTTTCGCGTTCCTGCGCGCCGGCGGCATCCGTGCGTCATCATCTCGCCGTATCTTTTTCCGGAAAAGGTCTCCATTGAACCAGTCATCCATCAGCGAAAAGCGCTGATTGTCCGTCTTGTGCGGCAGCAGGCGAGATCGGCGTGGAATTTCGAGGCGATTCCTTCTTCGTGCAACCGCCGCAGTACCAGCGCCGGGACTGAAGAGGCATTTCCTTCGCCATCCTCCGGTCGAAGAATTGCGTGTAAAAAACCAACGCGGGCGAGGAGGTCGTGGCGGTGATCGCCAGCAGGCCACGCCAGCCGCCCAGCCGGTGCGGACATAGCGAAGGTTTTGGCAACGCATCGGCACGACCATCGGCGGAATTTGCTTCGGGTGCTCCTGCTGCGCACGTTAAGGTGACGGATTCACAATGCAGGTCAGCATGCCCGCTGTTGGTCCACGGGGTGCCATTTGGCGCAGAAGTCGCCAGCTATCAGCGATTCGTCGATCCCGGCGGCTCTGGCCAGCAGGTCAGATCCTGGTAACGCTCCGCGCGATGGGTGATGGGGCTCCTGGCGCGGCGCCAAATTAAGAGCGCGGTGCGGGAAAAATTCCACGCTGGCGCATTTTCAAATGAAAACGTCATTACCGCACGTGGGGTGCCACACTAAAGCGAGAGGAGCTTCAGAGCTGTCGGAATTCAGGTCAGCTGCGATAATGCCAATCTGCTACGCCGGGATTGCGCGATTTTCAACGCACTTTGATCTTCCTTTAGGCAAAATCGGCATGGGCTTTCTTCCACACCTGGGGGCTCAAAAGCCTTCACTTTCCGAGCGAATTTTAACCAGTTGTGGATGTCACATAGCTCATGCTCCAGATATGTAGTGGGAGGACGCCCCAAGGCCGGGTACGCGCCGCCGTGAGACTGGCAAGGAAAACACTCCGATTTTCATCTCCTGAAGCGACGTAGTCAACGTGGTCGGGAGCGGCTCGGCGACTGCTCCCGGAACAGATTAATACAGCCTCAGCGGCCAATTTGGACGGCCCCGGGACGATCCACGTGGTTTCTTAGTCGGCTTGGCTGGCTTGGGAGGTTAGATGGCTTCCGGGGCGGGGCGTAGCAAAGGTTCAGGATCGCAACGACACAAAAACTGGCTCGTTGCCCTTCACGAAGATCTGCATGGCGGTAGCGCCGATCTGGTGCGTGCGGGCAGATTCACAGCGCACACCGACGACGACGGAACATGCGCCGAAGATCCAGCGTGGGAATGCGCACGGAATCGAGGAAATTGTTTCGCTTATCTCCTGATGCTGAGCGTCGTTACCCGGTTCGCTCGTCATCTTCAGCCCGGCAACCGTGATGAGCCCCTGCGCGTCATGCTTTCCCGCGCTTCGCCTTTTGGCATCGCCGTAAACAGGTCGCATTTGAAGGAGCGTCGCCGGGCGTTGAGTTGAAATTTCTTGCGAGCGACGGCGCAGCGTGACGTCGGCAGATGGCTTCCTTCGGGGGCTCGAATTTTGTCTTCAGGTCCGCCGAGGAAACCAGGAAGAGCGACGACTCCGGCTTGTCTCCACGGCGTGCTTCGATGTTTTCCAGCGGAAGAACGCGTTGAGCTGTCCGCTTCCAGCGTTTGCTTTCAGATCGTCGGGCCAGGGGAGTTTGGAATTGTTCCAGGCGCTCGTGAAGCGAGCCGCGGCCGAGCTTCGTTCCTTTTCGACGCCGCAGCACGGTCGAAGGGAGTCGATCAGGTCGTTCACCTTCATGATCTGGGCGGAGTCGTGGGCATGCCCGAACGGTCCCAATAAAATAGAGCGCGTATTTCGATCGTTCATGGCGCTTTACGAAGCGGTCGTGCCCGGCGGACCAGTCGTCGTTCAGCGCCCAGAATAGTCCACGCACACCAGCGAAGATCAGGCAGCTTCACGGTCTCCGGCACCGACTGCGGAGAAATACATCACGTTGGAAACGTGCTCGATTCCGCCAGGACGGTGGCCTTGATCGGCAAGACATCGCCGTGGCGCATGCCGATACCCAGAGTGCCGCCCGTGAATTTCCGGCGTGGTACTGCAGTTCAGGTCGATCGTATTCTTTCATCGCCCATGTTTCACCGTATCTATCACCCGCTTCCTCCACCGGTCTCGGATCTCCACCGGAGTTCTTTTTGATCAATCCTGATCCTTCAAACTCATACCACCCCACCACCAGTCGCCCTTACATTTTTTCGGCAATCGAGATGTTAAAGCGCGTAATGGTCGTCAGGCGAGCGGTAGATGTCGCGTTTGCCGATGGTCTTCGTGCAGTTCACGCACGGGCACACATCGTGCCCGCGCGGAATACAACACGACGTAGAGCGGCGCAGCTTTTTGCGAATCGTCACCGGATGAATCGACGAACGTATCCTCCTGCAGCGCCGCGTAGTCGATGGCTTCACCCGTGCTGGAAACGTCTCCACCACGGCCGTTGATGGCGGGTCTTTGTGAACGGGATTTTGGTCAGATCACTCTTCGGCATACGCCGCGATGGACAGGAGGACAGGCAGAATAGCTTGAAAGCGCTGATCTTCGCCAAAAGGGGTTTTTCAATTGTGGACGATCGACCCACCGTTGTCTCTCCATCCCGTTCGGAAATGAGCTGGAGACGTTCGGTTCCGCGTCGGCTCCAACGGAAATTTCTTTGCCTTCGCGGCCTGCGGCGCGCGGCGCAAGTGGGGCCCAGCCGGACAAACGTTCACGCACTGCGCGAAACGGCGTGGAAGGGTTCGAGCCAGTCAGAAGGGAAGAAAAGGATCACCCAGCGCGCGCACACCTCGTCCTGATATCGTCCCAGAATGTCGAAAAGAAGAGCGCCACACAGCTCAAATCGAATCCTCGACAGACACAGCGCCAGCCCACTCGCGATCGGCGGCATACTCTTGCTCGGGACTGAAGGCGGGCGGTTGACGCAGGCTGCGGCGATGATGGGCAGCGCGCTACCACGGCTTCGCCCAGCCAGTCGCGCCAGCGACTGGCGGGTGCCTCCGCGACATGGCCGGGGTGGTACGATGCGCGGCTCGTGACCAGCGCGAGCTTGAGCGGCGCATCATCGTCGCCGACCAATTGCAGGAAATTCCCTCGGTCACATAAACGACGCGGCCCGGCGCGGTCGGGGCGATGGGTTCGTTGGTCGTCAGCACCGCCGGACGCCATGGTGAAGACCTTCCTCCCCCGGTGCGATAATTGCACTGCCAACCGTTCGCCACCGGTTGATCGTCTCTCCGCCATTCTTGCGACCGAAACGCGCCACGAGCCGCGAGCACCAGATCGCCTGCGGTGAGATCCTCGCCCAATGGCACATCTGCGCCGGGAACTCCTGTCGCGCGCCTATCTTCGGAGGCACCCGGCGGGAATGGACGAATGCTTGCGCGAGTGCGGTGAGGCGGGGAGGAAGAGCATGGCGAGACCCAGGTCAGTTCAGTCTGCGAATCGCCAGTGCGGCGAGAAGCGATCCGCGCCGCATCTTGCCATCGCAATAGTGCTGCAAAATTGGCATCGCGTGAATACGGCTACGCCCGATTTCGATTTCCTCACGATGCCTTCGATAACGCGCCGTGGTGTCCGCCGCGCGGGGGTATGCCGCAGCGTGCGGCCTCCGGCGCCGGAATCGCTCACGATGAATCGCAACGGAAGGCGGCTGTAGGAACTGATCTACGCTGCGCTGGCGGCGCTGCGCTTTTTCATCACGGCACCGATCCCGCACTCGACGACCGCGCGCTCTACACGTGGCTGCATGATGAGTGGCTCGATGGGCCGAATGCCGACATCCTACCGGAGGCGGAAATGAACTGTCACGTCAGTCTGTCCGATGCTCGAGGGATGACAGGGGGCCGCGATCTGGCTGCGCCGTTGGGCGACCCGCGCGAGCGCGAGGACTGGAGCGCGACTTTCCCGAGTTTGCAATCCGCCGCACGAATGGCCGCCGCACGGCCGCGACCGCTTCCTGCCCACGGCATATCCGCGCCGGCACCGGACAACGAAACCGACGACGCCGATGCGGAAGACGACCCGCTCGGACTCGACGCGGTGGATCGCGAGATTCGTGGCGAACCCGCGGCGCCGGCACGCGGACGATCCTGCCGCGCAGAACGCTGGGAGCGTCCCGTGGACGCTTTCCGCGCAGGATTCTGCGCCGCTGCTGCGGATGAAGTCACCGACGAAGCGCTTTTCCCGCGAAGCTCTGGGAGCTGCTCCACGACCTGACCACCCGCGCGAAGCTTTACGCGCTGCGCAGCGATCATTTCAGCGATGGCGAGCTCTACCGCAAGCTGGCGATATGGCGTGCGCGAGCACGATCCTGCCCGGAAAATCGCCGCGCACCGTGGTTCCACGATTTCATCGCGCTGCGCGCGACGAGACCAACGGCCTTTGGCTGCGCTTTTTACGCGAGCGACGAGAATTGCGCAGTATGCTGAGGCTGGCCGCGCAGAGTCGCTACCGCCGCGGGCTGCCTCGCACCGTCGCGACTGGCGGCTGCCGAAGGGAGCCGTTTGGGCCTGGGACAGGCGTCGATCCGTGAAGCGATCCAGTCGCGACGGCGAAGATCTCCCAGGCATGGCTCAAGGCTCGCGCAGGCGCCGCGATGATCGCTGAGCACGGCTTCGCGGATTTGCGGAAACATACTGCGCGATAGTGGGCGAGGCGCGTGGCGGGAGTTTCTCGCATGGCCGGCTGGGCGCGGGCTGTGCGGCGAGGGTTTCGTTGTGGATTCGAGGTCTGCGCTTTCGGCCAGGCGATGAGCTGAGCCGGATCGATGTGGCGATCACCGTCGGCGAGGAAGGCATGGTGGGCGCCAGGTCTTCACGCTCCAGCGTCATAAAGTGGCCGACGAATTCGCCGATGGCGTCGTCCGGTCCCGGCCAGATTCTTCGCCGTCCGCCTTGAGCTCGTGGAGCAAGGCGTGAGACATCATGACCCCTGTTTTTCGACAGGATGGATGCCTTCCTCGCCGTCGCGCACCAGTCATTCCCTTTTCGCGCGTGGGGTCGGGCGGCTCTTCCTCTCCGCAATCTTCACCGACCGCGGCGTCGCAGAGTTCGTTCATTCGCGCGATGTCAGCACGGACTCCTCTTCATCCGGCTCCCGCGTCAGAGCGTATCCATCCATCGTGCGCGATGAGGCGCTTTCAGCGTCAGGATAGCCGGCGCATGTTTCTCGATCAGCCGGCGATAACGTTCGCGCCGACCGTATCGCTCATGAAGAATTTCTGTTCGTTGCACGAAATTCGTCCCACTCGCATGCGTAATCTCGCCCATTCTCCGGCCCCCCGCCATCACGCCGCCTCGGCCGTCTGGCGCGAATAGCGATGATGAATGGGCTCTCTTCGTCGGCGATCCTGACGCTCGCGCGCGGCGATTTCTTCCGCGGTGAAAGCGCCAGGCCAGCTCGGAGATGATCAGGCGAAAATCGGCAGTCTCGATCGTGAATGTGCCGCTGCTATGGCTGAACCACTCGGGGCGCGGTGTTGGCAGTGCGCAGGGGTAAAGCTCGCCCGCGTCAGCATGGCGAGCGCTTGTTCCAACGGCGCATCGAAGACGCGCACTTTGCGGGCGGCGGTGATCGCCAGCGATGCCGCTGCTGCATGACGGCTTCGTCGTCATCGAGAGCGGCGCGGGACGCCAAACGCAGGCGTGCACATCCCGCGCGAGGTCCGGCGCGCAATCGCCGCGAGATCAAGCACGAGCGGCTCCGCGATGCCAGCGAGCCAGAGGCAGCCAGTGGCTTGCGCCCACGCACCGTGTTGTCGAGGCTCCGCGCAGGCGATGTAGCCATTCATCTGAAAGCGCCAGGCCATGGGTGGATGATGGTTTGAAGCCGGCGTTTTGAAGACGGAACTTCGCGCCGAACCCGCGTCCGCGAGAATGGTGGGTAAGCCGCCTCCGGGGTTGCGCGTGCCGCCGGTTCGCTCTCCGATTTACGAATGCGCACCAAAGGTCATCAAAACTCACCCTTCGCGACCGGCTTTGCGGCTGACTTTGCGCGAGCTTACGCAAATGGCTCGGAAGGGATGGCGTGCGGCGCGAGTGTCCGAGGCGCGCGCGTGGATATCGATCCGGCGAACCAGGTGTTGTCGACGATGATACGCTGCAAGTGGCGCTGCCGCGCGCGACCGCCAGCGCCGTCGTGGTGACGCTAACGCGCGATCCGCGCGAGCGCGATGGCGTGAAGTGGGCGTGCAGCGAGAGCGAGGACGCGGAGATGTGGTGCGGCATTACTGACCTTTGTGCTCGAGGGAAAGGTCGCTCGGGCTGGCGAGCGCCGCCGGAGGAAGAATGCCGTGGGAGCTGATGGACGAATGCAACTCGACGCCAGGCGTTGGCGGAACGCGAGGAACGGGCGCGAGGAAGATGGAGGTGAAGCCCGGCGACGGCGTCGGGCCTTGGCGCGATTACGTGGTGAAAAGCGCGCTCTCGGGCAGGCCCAATATCAGGTGGCGTTGCGCGGGCTCGCGCGGCGAGGTCGTTTTGCGCCTGCCCGGATTTTCGCAAAGAACACGCTCGGCACTTGCAAACATGTGCTGAAGGTCATCGCGTGGAAGCCGAAGAAAAAAGCACACGGCAGCGGCGGAACTGCGGCGCGCCTTTCGTGCCGGGGCGGCTGCTGATGCGTGCGCTGACGGGGAGGTGCGGCTCGCGCTGGAACTGCCAGAAGATGTCGGCAGCGGTGCGAACTTGCGCGGACGTTTCGCGGCGACAGCGGGAAATCGCGGCGCTCTTCGCGACCAGTCGAAAGATCGAAGCGGCGGGCGGTATGACTCATTTTCCCCCCGATGCGGAGGAGCGCATCGGCGCAGGCACTTTGCACCAGAGGCGGCTCGCGGCGGTAGTCGCGGAGATTCAGGAAGAGTAATCCGGCAGCGCATCCGCTGCGCTCGACGCTGCTGAATACCGAGGCTGCTACCCTACCAGCTCGACGGCATCGCCTTTGCCGCCGGGGCGGGCGCGCCATTAACTCGCCGACAAGGTGAGCTCAACAAGACGATCAGGGCGTCGGCGTCGCCGAGTTTCTCGCGCAGCAGACCGGCATCCGGCGCGTGCTCATCGTCTGTCCGGCGTCGCTGAAATCGCAGTGGGCGCGAGGAGATCGCCCGCTTCAGCGAGCGCAGCGTGTAACTTGTCTTCAGGCCGATGGCGGGCGCAGTGCTGCAAATACTCAGGCAACGCCTTTTTCACCGTGTGCAACTACGAGCAGGTGCTCGCGACGCACCCATCAGGCGCGCCGCGTGGATATATCATCCTCGGCGGGCGTGGATCAAGCTGGGCTGACCATGGCCGCGTCATCCAGTCGCTGCGCTCACGGCGCTTCGCCTCGGTGTTTCCACTGGCACGCCGCTCGAAAACCGCCTCGACGGCCTCTGCCAGCGTCGGCGTCCTGAGTTTCATCGGCAAACCGCCGGCTCGATTACGCGTTCCGCTTCTTCCACGCGCATCGCGCCCACCCGATACCGGCAAGGTGCTCGTACGGCTACCAAAAATCTCGCGTTGCCGCCAGCTTGCCAGCGCTCCTGCGCCGCACACGCCAGCATCACCAGCTCGACACCGCGCGCACACGGAGATCGTCACATCGCCGACCGACGAGGCAGCTCGAGCTGCAACGCAGGCTCTCTCCGTTTGTCTCCGGCATCGTCCGCAGCCGTTCCATCGCCGAGATGGACCTGCTGCGCCTGCGCCACTGCGCTCATGGCCTGCCCGCGCTGGCGGAGCAACACCTTCCTCGTCGAGAAGACGGAGCCCGCGTATTCCAGGCAGGCTCGAACGCCTCGGCGAACTGCTCGCCGCGCTCATCGCCGAGCCGGGCGAAGATCATCCTCTTCTCCGGTGGACCACGATGTCGACCTCATCGAGCCGCAGCTCCGCGCCCTGCGCGCCGGCTTTGTGCGCCTCGACGGCAGCGTGCCGCGGGCAGAGGCATAAACAGCTCGTCGCCGAGTTTCAGGCCAACGCGAGAGTGCCGCGTCTTTCTCACCACCAACGCCGGCTCCACGGGTCGAAAATCCCGATGGAAGGCGGCGTCGGCCGGCCGCTTCCTGGCCGTCAGGGCGTTCTTTTCCCTTCGCCAAGAAGGCTTTGCCGACAGTGTGCCAGGTTTGCCTGCCCAGGGATCAAGAACTTGATGGAGTTCGATGTCGAGCTGCCCCTCAAAATCAAGGAGAAGATGTCGCGCCGGAAAAAAGTCGTGAGCTTTAAATCGATGCGCGAGGTCAAAGAAGAACTGGAAAGCAAGCGTTGCGCCGCAAAAAAACAAGAGCGGAAATCATCGCATGAATCGAGGTTTTTTTCGCCGCGCTCCCTGCGCCTACTCGTGGTCGTCTCTTTGGCCACCCGATGGCCAGAGCCGCAGAAAGTTCCTGTGCTGATCGACCTCGATCCCAACAGCGCGACGCAAACCGTCATCGTCGAGAGCTCTCGCCGCCGACCCGAGAGGAAAGCCTCTTATGTCTGTAATCGGGTGAGCTGGCAACGTCTGGCATCGACCCGAAAATCCCCAAACTCGTGGTGGTCGGCCGGGTCAAGAACGGGACATCGGCGGCCAAAAGGCGCGCGCCGATGTTTCGGGCGATCGTTTTCAATTCAGGCCGGTGATCTTTATCTGACCGCCGGGCGGCTTTAAAGAAGTGCTGCGCATTCGCGAGTCGCAGACTCGACTCGGAAAACCCCGGGATCGCCGAAACCTTCGCCACCGAGACCGCGAAGGCGCCAACGGCATCGCCTTCGACAAGAACGGCTATCTTTATGTCACCGGCGGCCGGAGCGGGAGAGTCTACGCACCGGGCCGGAGGGCGGCCAAGCGCAGATCTTCGCGCAGATCGCGCCGCATGGGCGGATCCTTGCCCGATGGCAAAACCGAGCAGGCGCTCACCGCCAACGGTATCGTTCTTCGACAAACAGGGCACCAGCCGCCTTACATCGCTGACACGGCGCGAGGCGCCATCTGGAGATTGGCCATCGGCACGGACGGCTGCGCCGGCCAAGCCGGCGCTGATGACACAGAGCATCTTACTCGAAGGCGCTGACGGCCTGACCTTGATCCGCAGGGCAATCTCTGTCGCCGCCAGCGAACGCAACGCGGTCGTCCTTATCCAGCCGGACGGCAGAGTTTTCGAGGTCCAGAAGAACGACAGCAAGGGACCGCTTGAGTTTCCCACTCGCGGTGGTGTTTGTCAGCAACACCGCTTACGTCAGCAATTTCGACACGGCGCGCGCGCGACAACCTCGCCGCCGACGGCAAACGTCCATCGACGGCATCGGTGCCTCGATCAGTAAAAATCGAACAATAGACACTCTATGACCAAAGTTAAGCTGCCCTCGCCGATATTCGTCTCAGTTCGTCCTATCAGTCCTGGTCTTTTGTCCGCCCTGCACCGCCCAAGAGAAGAGAAACATCCGTATCGTGTTCGTCAGCCTCTCGTGGAACAACCAACTGCCCATTCACGTCGCCATCGCCAAAGGCTATCTTCAAGGACCGAGTGACTCACTCTCGAACCGATCTTCGTGCGCGGCGGTCCGATCCGCGATCACGGCTCTGATTTCGGGAAACGTCGACTTCGCCAGCGTCGGCGGCGCCCAAGCGCCGATCCGCAGCAACGCCCGCGGCCTCAGACCTGCACATCATCGCATCGCTAGTCGAATTATACGAATTACACGCTGCTCGGCAGTAGAAGCCAGCGAATATTGAAGATCTGCGCGGCAAAATTATCGGCGTGCACCGGCGCGGGAGCGTTTTCCGACTTTGCGATTCAGCCTTTACCTGAAGCGCAACAATCTCGATCCGGACAAAGACGCTACACTCCGCGCCATCGGCCCAACCGCGCTGCGCGCCATTGCCCTCGAAAGAGGCCTGATCTGCCGCGGCCCCTTTCTCCGCCGAGGACACGATCAGATTGCTCGACAAAGGTTTTCCGATGATCGTCAATTTGAACAGAAGCGCTGCGCATCCCGCAAAGCGTCTTCGTCACCCGCGGCGAAATGCTGCAAAATATCCTGAGACGACGAAAAGATTTCTCGAAGGCGGTGATCCTGGGCATGCAGTTCGCAAAGCACAACAAACAAGAGGCGATCAAGACCGGCTATGCCTCCGGTCTCAAAGGCGAACCGGATGTCGTCAACCGCGCTTACGATCTCTTCAGCCTTCCGGCTATGCGCGACCGACTTGTCTGTCGCTCAGGATGGCATCCAGGATCATGCTCGACGAAGATATCCGCGCCGGCGTCGTCGACAAAAACTTTACGCTCGATCGAGTGATCAACGATAGCGCCTCAAACAGCGCAGCAGGAGCTGCGCAAAAGAAGGGCCGGCTGAAATAGTCTGGCTGATGAATTGGATACAAAGAAAACACAAGAGAAAAGACGAACACTGGGAGCCTTCTATTCCATTTGACCGACGATAAGCTCGCTGCGATAGCGCCGACCAGATTCACAACGGCACATTAACGACAAGTATAGATCTTGGCGGAGGTGATCGATGGCGATCGGACTTTCCCATGGTGGAACCAACGTTTATTCGTCGACGGAACGTCTCGCATGAGCTCGTGGGCGGAACACAGGATGGATTAGTGCTATTCCGAGCGAAGAAAGAGCGGCAAATGGCATGAAGCTGCGCACGTGCGCTGCGCGGCCAGCACATCAGCTCGATCATCTTTCGAGAGCGCACCACCGGCGCGATATTTGCGGGCGCTTTCTTCGGTTCAGTGCATGCCAGCGTGGACGGCGGCAAGACTTGGGAGCGGCGCGACAACGGCATTACCGATCCACGCGATGTCTACAGTCTCGCTGCCAACGTCGTCGACGGCAAAGTCTGCGTCTACGCCGGCACTCAGCCGGCCCATTTATTCGTCAGCGAAGACCTCGGCACTTCATTGGAATGAAATTCCCTCGCTGCGCGCTGTCCCGACCGTCTCGCAGTGGTCGTTCCCCGCGCCGCCGCACGTCGCGCACACGAAGTTCATCACCTTCGATCCGCATGATTCGAAAACGATCTACGCCTGCATCGAGCAAGGCGCATTTTTAAAAAGCAGCGATGACTTGGAAAAAGCTGGCGCGAGCTGAACACCGTTGGCCTGTACAAGGACAAGAACCGCCCGGTGGAGCACTTCTATGATGTGCACCGCTGCTTGATCGATCCGCGCGATCCGCAACAGTATTTTCGTCACCGGCGGCGCCGGCGTTTACGTCACGCAAACCGGCGGCAGCAGGCTGGGAACGCTGGACTGGCCCGAGTGGGCCGCCGATGTCTATCCTGACGGCTTTACGTGGAATCCGAAAAATCCCGATCTCATGTTCGTCGCGGCCGCCGAGCACAACCCCGCCACTTGGCGCAAAGCCGGCGCAGGCGGCGCGCGCCGAAGGGAAAATTTACCGCAGTCAACGACGGCGGCAAAACTGGCAACGGCTCGGCGGTGGACTTCCGGCAAGTTTGAAGCATGAGTTTGGCGCGCTCTGCTTGGAAGAATCGAACGGCACGCTCGCTCGATCTTCGGCGGCACCACCGGCGGTGAAGTTTTTGCAGCGAGGACAACGGCGAGAGCTGGACGCTGATCACAGCCGAGCTCGGCGCCGATATCGAAAAAAGGTCACGAGCGTCTGCTTGGCGGCGAGCTAAGGAACTCCCTAAAACAATCAGGATGACTCTCACGTTGCCACGGAACAACCCCGGTGCAATCCCTCGCCGACGAATTGCTCAAACAAAAAGTGAGCGGGACGCGGGCGTCACGCTATGGACGCCGTCTCTGGACGCGGCGCAAGAGCGGAACATTCACCGATGATCACGGCCAGGCCTCCCCGCATCGCCCAAAGGACGCCCAAGCGCGTCGATCGCTTATCCACGCATCCATCGGCATCGAGATTGTGGCCACAGAACTGGACGAATGAACAATTTTTACCTCGCACTGCTTCTCGAAGAACACAGAGCTAATCACGGCGCGCTGATCTCCGTTCATGACTTCTTGCCTGATCATCGTGCATCTGAAGAACCCCCGACACCCACCGAAGACAGTGTCAGGGAGGATCTTCATCAATGACCACTGATACTGGGACGCGTCAGTGCTTGCTCAATAGAAACCTGCACCGAGCAAGCGGTCCCAATCGGCCTCATGCACAGGCATGGATCGCGCCGAACTATGTGGAGTAAAACTCGCTCGCCGCTGCGGCCGGAACCTTTCAAGGGCACCCACCAACGATCGGAAAACGACATCCCAGTCTATACAAATCCACACAAAACCAGAGTGTGTTCTGCGCGGTCTGATCCGCCGGGCTTACCGACATTGTAACCGCGAATCATTGAATTCGCAGCAGCGTGCCAAAACGCTCTTCCCTGTGGATACCGATCAGCGGCGCAAGTGGAGCAACATCCATCCGACGCTTATGCGCCACGGCATGCCGCTGTTCGAGATGAATGACAATCAGCGCGACCATGCGCTTCGCGCTGCTGCGTGAGAGCCTGAGTCAAGGACGGTTTCGAAGAAGCGCTGAACATCATGCACCTGAACGAGACGGTCGTTGGAGATGACCGGCAGACTCGAGTGAATACGGTGAAGATCTTTACTGGCTGAGCATCATGGGACACGCCGTCGGCGACCGAGCCGTGGGGCTGGCAGTGGACGGCCATCATTTGATCATCAATTATTTCGTGCTCGGCGATCAGGTGGTGGTCACGCCGACGTTCTTGGGCGCCGAGCCGGTGCACGCCGACAGGCGGCAAATATGCTGGCCTGCGAGTTTTCAAAGCCGACGAAGATCGCGGGCTCGCGTTGGTCGCGCACGCTTTCGGACACGCAGCGCGCCAAGACGGTCATCGCGCCGGAGACTTCCGGGTGAGGATTTTACCACCGCCTTCCGCGATAATTTGCAATTGAATTACGCCGGCATCCGCTACGATGATCTGTCGAAGCCGCAACATGATCTCTTGCTCAATCTCGTCGACTACCACGTCGCGCGTATGCGCAGCGGCCATGCCCAAGTGAAAATGGCAGAGGTGAAGCAGCATCTCAAAGACACTTATTTCTGCTGGATGGGCGGCATGGCGGACGACGGTACATTTTACTACCGCGTCCAAAGCCCGGTGATCATCGTCGAGTTCGATCACCAGCGCGGCATCGCGTTTCGCGAGAACGACCAAGCCCTATAAAGATCATATTCATGTCGATCGTGCGCACGCCCAACGGCAACGACTACGGCAAGGATTTGCTGCGCCAGCACTACCAGTACGGCCATCACGCGGCGCGGAGTTGATCGCAAATCCGCCATCGCATTAGCTCTCGTAGGGGCAGACCTGCGTGTCTGCCCTTTCACGGACGGGCGACCACACAGGGTCGCCCCTACAGGAAATTACTGTCCTAGCTATCAAACCGTTCCACGCCCTTGACGCTCGCCGGTGGCCATAATAAGAAGGCGTGCGGTCTGAAATCGAATCACGTCGTAAACAGCATTTCCAACTCCAAGCCGCGGAGAAAACTCTATGGGCGTTTGGCATGTGCGATGGGTTCTATTTTTCTGTTTGTCGGCGAGCGCCGTCGGTCTTGCTTCAACCGACGCTCAAGCCCAATCCGCTCTCAAAAAAGTTCGTCTAGGCATCGCCGCCACCAGCGTTGGTTTTTTGCCCATCCACGCCGCCTATCATCGCGGCTTCTACAAAGACGAAGGCATCGATTTGAAATTATCCTGATGTCGCTCGCCGCCGCCAATAACGCGTTCTTCAAAGGCGAGATCGACTACAGCGCGGGGCTCACCGGGCTGGCCCTCGCCGCAGTGAGAAATTATCCGGCGAAAATTCTGATTTTCACTATTGCCAAGCCGCTTCAGTCTTTTATGAGCCGCAAAGAGATCAAAGAGCCGCGCGATCTCAAGGGCAAAAAGTTGCCGGCAGTTCGCCGGGCGGTTCAGCGACTATTCTCGCCTATCAGGCCCTCCGCTATTTTGGTCTCGAACCCGGCAAGGATGTGCAAGTCTTGCCGATGGGCGGCTCGGGCGCGGGACGGCTGGCCGTGCTGGAACAGGGCGTCGTCGACGCGTCGCTGCTCTCCGTACCGGAAAATCTCATCGCGCTCCACAAAGGTTATAACGAGCTGATCTTTTTGGGCGACGTGGTGACTTTCCCGCAGAATGGTTTCGGCACATCGGTAGGGCGCATCCAGCAGCAGCCTGAAGAAGTTTACAAGATGGTGCGCGCCACCTTGCGTGGCTTGCTGTTCGTCACGGACGAGACCAATCGCGACCAGGCACGGGACATCATGATGAAGCAATGGCGCGTCAGTGACACCAAACTTGCCGCAGAAATGCTGGGATATTTGAAGCGTGGCTTGGCCAAAGACGCTGTCGTCACTTCCGAAGCAGTGCAGTACTTCATCGATTTGACGCGCGAGTCATCGAACATTGCGCAACCGATCAGCGCAGCTCAAATTGTTGATTTCACTTTTCTGGACAGAGCGAGAAGGGAGCTGCGCGCCTCGCGATAGAAAGACAGCCGGAAAAGGCTCCGGTCTCCCAAAGTGAAGCCGCACGTCAGCTTTCGTTCTCGCAGAAAGTCGCATAGAAACACTTGGCTGGATCCCTAAGCTCCCGATAGGAGGAAACCATGCTGGAATTCGAAGGCAGACAGATACCGAATCAGCTAAAAGAAATCGTCGATCCCAAACGCACCGTGCTCTTGGTTTGGGACATGCAGAATGATCAAGCCGGCGGAGCGTTTAACAAAGACGCGCTGATTCGCAACGCGCCGCCGCTGATCGCGGCAGCAGGCCAGGCACAGATCAAGACGGTCTACACGCGCCAGACGCCGTTTCTATGGAAGGACGAAGCGCCGGTCTGGATCCGCCGCGGCCTGAAGGATCAAAAAGTCGATCACCCGAGTCAACTCCAAACCGCGCCGACTGCACGGCAGCTTTGGCTGGAATATTATGGAGCCATTTAAACCGACACCGGAAGACGCGGTGATCGACAAGCGCCGCCCGACGATGTTCATCGGCAACGAGTTCGAGACCATTATGAATAACATCGGCGCGACGACGATCGTCATGATCGGCTGCACCACCGATGGCGGTGTCGAAGCCACCGTGCGCGAGGGCTTCAATCGTAGCTACTTCATGGTGATCGTCCACGACTGCGTCGGCACCTACACCGAAGAAGGCCACAACGCCGCGCTCAAGCGCATGGAGCGGTTCGCCGAAATCGTCGACTCGAAGGGGCTGATCGATATCTGGCGGCGATGACCATCGATGGAAGCCGAAGTCAGGGCGGCGCTGGAAAAGTTTCGCCGCGGCGATGATGAGACCGCGTTTTTGAATTGATCGAGATGCCCGGCGATGTGCTAACCGGCATCATTGATGTCTTCCACGCCGAGCCGCGTGCCGACATCCGGGCATTCTTAGTCAAAGCCGCCTGGGAACGCCGCGAGGAGACCGTCATTCCGTTTTTAGCTGAGGCTCTAAACAATAATGCGGAAGAAGTTTGGCAGCAAGCTCTCGATGGTTTGGTGGCGTTTTCTTCGCCAGCGTCGCTGAAAATTCTGCAATCGGCCCGTTCGCGTAAATTTACAGAAGAGACCGAGGCCAAACGTTTTAATCTCTGGCTTGAAGAAGCGATCCAACAGGTTGAATTTGAGCTCCGAAGCAAGGTTTGATCTGAAATCCGTTCGGTTGCGAAGAACAATCCGAAGAGGTTAAAAGAAGCGTAACTTCACTCGGCAAGCCGTCAAAGGAGATAATCATGGCTGGAACAAACGGCCGGAAGGCCCTGCATGTCGCGACTTTTTCCGGATGGTATCGCTTCGAGCAAGACGGCAAACAGTTTCGACAGACCAAGCGCGATCTCACGTACTGGACCCCGACCTGCATGTCCGTCGATCCGGACAACCCGGAAAAGATTTACGCCGGCAGCGAACACTCCGGGCTGTTCTACACGGAGAACGCAGGCAAAGCGTGGAAGCGCGCCGAGCCCAATACCCCGAAGATGATGCTGTTCTCGGCCTTGGCTTTAAACGGCGGCGTGATGAGTGGGCACAATCCCATCGGCGGTTTATCGCAGTAAAAACGGCGGCTGGGAAGAGTTGGAAGGCGTGCGCAAAAACAGTGCGGGTGCGAATTTTCCGCCGAGCCCCGAGCTGCAGTCGCGTGCGCGTTATCTCGCTTACGATCCGGTCGCGCCGGCACGCCTCTATGCCGGCATCGAAGTGGGCGGCATGCTCGTCAGCGACGACAGCGGCTACAGCTGGCAACCCGCGAACGAGGGGCTCACCGACATGGACGTGCACGAGGTCGTCGCCAGCGCTGCCAATCCAGGCATGGTCTATGCCGCTTGCGGTGAAGCGACGTTTCGCAGTTTGGATCGGGCCGTCCATTGGGAAAACAATTCAACCAAGACGCACGACTACGGCACGTCGGTCGCGGAGGACAAAAATGGCATCGTTTATCTCGGCGCCGCTAAAGGACGGCCGAACTTATGGATTCGCGAAGAAGGCGCGATCGCCGCGATCTTTCGCAGCGCCGACAAGGGCGCGACCTGGGAAAAATCACTGACAATCTGAAAGGCGGTGTCATGCACATGTGCCCCGATCCCGATGGCAACGGCATGGTGGCCGGCACCTCGGACGGCAGCTTGCTTCTGATCGATGACTCCGGCGTGCGTGAAGTCGTCAGCGGATTGCCGTTCGTCACCTCGGTGGAATTGGCGGCATAGTGTTGGAAGCCGGCGAAAAATGCTCTCTGCGGCAACCCAGTTAAATAGACTCGAAGAGGTTTTTTATCATGAAACTTTATACCTTCTTTCGCAGCTCGGCTTCCTACCGAGTCCGCATCGCGCTCAATTTGAAGGGCTTAACTTACGAGCAAGCGCCGATTCATTTACGCCGGGGCGGCGGCGAACAACTAAGCGCTGCCTACAAAGCGATCAATCCGCAAGCCCTCGTCCCGACTCTGGAAGACAATGGCAAGGTCCTGACTCAATCCCTCGCCATCATCGAATATCTCGAAGAGACACATCCCAATCCGCCGCTGCTGCCCAAAGATCCCGCAGACAAGGCATTGGTGCGCAGCATGGCGATGGTGATCGCCTGTGAAGTGCATCCGATTCAAAATCTGCGCGTGCTGAATTATGTGAAAAAGGAATACAATCAGACCGACGAACAGGTAAACCGCTGGGCGCAGCAATGGATCGATCTCGGCCTGTCAGCCTTGGAGCAAATGATCGTCGCGCAGCCAAAGCGCGGCAAGTATTGCTCGGTGACGCGCCGACGCTCGCCGACATCTGCCTGGTGCCTCAGCTCGGCAACGCGCGCCGCTACGGCTGCGATCTGTCGCGGTATCCAAATATTTTGGCGATCGAGAAAGACTGCATGGCGCTTCCCGCCTTTGCCAACGCCGCCCCGGAAAAACAGCCGGACGCTGAATAGTAGTTTGTAGTGAAGTATAACAGTTACCTAGCGTCTGCCGTTCATGGTTCGAGCGCCTCACCAAGAACGGCTTGTGCCTTGACCGATTACTATGATCTCGTCGAAGGGTTCTTCTAACTTAACCGCGAATCAACTGTTACAGTCGGCTAGTTTCTCGTTTCTGCTTTCCAGGTAAGTTCAGAGCATCAAATCCGCGAGTCGAAACCACGCATCAGAAACTAGAAACTTCGCCGTCCCATGTTCGTCCTCAAACAATTTCTCAAAGCGCTGCTCCTGCCGCCGATGCCGTGGCTGCTCATGTTACTGGCAGTGCTGATCTGGTGGCGAAGAACATGGGCGCGCAAGCTATTGCTGATTGCTTTCCTGCTCATCCTCGCGCTTGCACAGCGGCCCGGTGAATTATGCGCTGCGCTACCCGTTGGAAGCGCGTTATCCGCCGCTCATCGACCCGAGTAAAGCGGGCTCCTACGACGCCATCGTGGTTTTAACCGGCGGCAGCGTCGCCGCCGAAGGTTTGATCCCGTTTCCGTCGCGTCGACGAACATATGTTTCGCCGCCTCGATGAAGCCTGGCGTCTGTACCGACTACGCCCCAAACCGGTCATTATTTCCGGTGGCCACGTCAACCCATTCACACCCGCCATGGATGAAAACCGGATTGCGCGCGAGTTCCTGATCCGCTGGGGCGTTCGGAAGAGAGGACGTCATCGGCGAGGAAAATTCCCGTGATACGTTTGAGAAGCGCGCTCGAGACTCGGAAGATACTGACGCAACGCGGCTGGAAACGTTACCTCCTGGTGACCTCCGCGATGCACATGCCGCGCAGCATGCTGGTTTTTCCGAACTCGTGCCGGTACCGATCGCCGCGCCCGGCGACTTCTCCATCGGCAAGTTCGAGCTAACGCCGTTCGATTTCTTTCCCAACGAAGCGGTCGCGCCAAAACTGTCCGCCACCCTCCATGAATATCTCGGCCTCGCGAACTATTATTGGCGGCTGCACTTTGCCAATGGCTAGAAAATCCCTTCCGTCTCAAGTCCAGTTGCAAATCTCCTGAGAGATATAAGAATGCGGTTGCTTTTCGTGGTGCTGAGCCGAGAAGCTAACCGTCCTATACGATGATTTCGATTAAAAACCTTCTGAAGATTTTCAATTCCGGTGGTGACTCCGTGCGCGCCGTGGACGCGGTCACGATCGAAGTCGCGGAGCGGGAATTTTTCGTATTGCTGGGTTTGAGTGGATCGGGTAAGACGACCTTACTGCGCTGCGTCGCCGGTCTGGAAAGGCCGGACGGCGGCGAAATCGCCATCGGCAACACTCTGGTCAGCTCCGCGGCGCGAAACTTTTTTCTTGGACCGGAAGAGCGCGGACTCGGCATGGTATTTCAGTCCTATGCCGTTTGGCCGCATATGACGGTGTATCAAAACGTTGCGTTTCCGTTGGTTAACGGCCCGCGCAAATATTCCACCCACGACGTGAAGAAGCGAGTGTCTTGAATGCGCTGGAGCTAGTGCAGCTCGGCGGCCTCGCCGACCGCCCGGCGCCATTCTTAAGCGGCGGCCAACAGCAGCGGGTCGCGCTGGCGCGCGCCCTCGCCGTCGAGCCGAAAGTGCTGCTCATGGACGAGCCGCTCAGCAATCTCGACGCACGGCTGCGCGAGGAAGTGCGCGACGAAATCAAAAACCTCTCGAGAAAATTCGGCATCGCCGTGCTCTACGTCACCCACGATCAGGTCGAAGCGATGGCCTTGGCCGACCGGGTCGCGGTCATGAGCAAAGGCAAAGTGCTCCAATGCGCGCCGCCGCGCCAGCTCTACGAGGCGCCGTCGAGCCGTGAAGTCTGCGAATTTCTCGGTTCGACGAATTTGCTCGATGGCGTGGTTTCGAACGGCGGTCAGGTCGAAACCGAACTGGGCAAAATTATTTGCTCTATTCCCGATCCCCAAATGAAAAATGTCAGCGTCGCGATTCGCCCGGAAGAAATTCTGCTGTCAGCGACGTCAACCGGTTCGGAAAACGAATTTGCCGCCGAGATGGTGTCTTCGACGTTTCTCGGCGAGCTGATCGGTGTGCGACGTGCTGGTGAACGGCAAAACATTGCGTTTCAAGACGACCCAAAGCGCCGCGCCCGCGCAGCGATTTACGTGCGTCTGCCTGCCGACAAGCTGAAAACTATTTGCTCGGTCGTGACGCGGTTGATATCCGTGTGAACAAAATATTGAAGAGGATGGTTTTATGCTGCCACGCGAAGACAATAATCTGCTGACCCAAACTGGGCCGGACAAACCGATGGGCAAGCTCATGCGTCGGTACTGGATTCCCGCTTTGCTATCGAAGGAAATCGCTGAGCGCGACGGTCCACCGGTACGTGTGCGTCTGCTCGGCGAGGACCTCGTGGCCTTTCGTGACAGTCAGGGCCAGCGTCGGTCTCCTGGACGAACATTGCTCCCACCGCGGCACTTCGCTTTTTTCGGCCGCAATGAAGAGTGCGGATTGCGCTGCATTTATCACGGTTGGAAGTACGACACCGATGGCAACGTGTTGGAGACTCCGGCAGAACCGGAGGGCAGCACATTAAAAGACAAAGTCCATCACAACCGCTTATCCGTGCAAAGAAGCGGCGGGGATTGTGTGGAGCTATCTCGGACCGAAGGATAAGCATTCCCCTGCTGCCCAATTATGAGTGGATGAATCTTTCGCCGGATCACTTGTACGTCACCAAGTCCGTTCAAGACTGCAGCTGGCTCCAGGGTCTCGAAGGCGAATGCGACTCGTCGCATCTTTCGGTCCTGCACAAGAATTTTACCGGCGAGCGGCCAGCGCGGCGGCGGTGACGGCGCTTTGTACGCGGCGGATTCGGCGCCTGAATTGGAAGGGATAGAAATGGATTACGGCGTCCGAATGTTATCCTGCCGTAAGATCGATCCAGAGACCGTTTACCTGCGCGTTTCCAACATCGTCCTGCCTTGCCACGGCTTTATTCCCACGGGCGGTTTGAAAGGCAATCCCGAAGGCTACACGATCCACTCCCACGTGCCCATCGACGACACTCATAGCATGCGCTACAACATTCACTTTCGGCGCACTCGCCCGATCCACGACGACGAAAGACAGCATGATGACGAGATCGGCGCGGATTTTCACAAGCGGCGCAACTTAGATAACAACTACCTGCAAGACCGCGAGCAGCAGAAGCGTGAGACATTCACCGGCATGGGACAAATCTTTCTCATTCATGACTCCTGCGCCATCGGAAAGCATGGGGCCGATCTACGACCGCTCCCAAGAGCATCTCGGCGTCAGCGACATGACGCGTCATTGCGGTGCGAAGATTTCTTCTGCACACGGTTCGCGCCGTCGAGAGCGGCAAGGAGCCTCCCCATGTCATCCGAAGCGAGGCGCAGAACGATTTACGACACCTCGCCTGCATCGCCACGAAGATCCCCGCCAGCAGCGATCCAAAAACATACGTGACCGAACAACTGAAGAAGGAAAAGTATTGGGAAACCGCGGATTGAGACAGTGGCATAATTTCACTTGGAGGTCCCATGAAAGTCGTCGATGTAATCGCTGAGATCCTCAAGCGCGAAGGCGTTGAGTTTCTTTCCTGCTATCCGACCAATCCGTTGATCGAAGCCGCGGCGAGCGCGGGCATCCGGCCGATCGTCTGCCGCCAGGAGCGGGTCGGCGTCGGCATCGCGGATGGGTTCTCCCGCGTTACTAACGGGCAGGCGCATCGGCGTGTTTACCATGCAGGCGGGGCCTGGAGCTGAGAATGCATTTTCCGGCGTCGCGACTGCGTATTCAGACTCCGTGCCGGTGCTTTGTTTGCCGGTCGGTCACCCGCGTGGCAGCTCGCAGGTGTTTCACTTCTTTCGTTCGGCGCAGGCTTACGCGCCGATTTCAAAATGGGTCGAAGAAATCACCGTCGCCGATCAAGTGCCGGAAATCTTGCGGCGCGCCTTTACCTACTCGAAGCTAGGCCGTCCGGGGCCGGTGATGGTGGAAATACCCGGCGACATCGCCGTCGAAGAATTTTCCGGTGCGCTGAACTACACGCCGGTGAAGCGCACGACCAGCGGCGCCAACGCGCGCGATGTTGCAGAAGCGGCGAAAGTTCTTGTTGCAAGCGAAAACTCCCATGATCATCGCCGGGCAAGGCGTGTTGTGGGCCGAGGCGACCGACGAATTGATCGAGCTTGCCGAGCTGCGCGCAGCTTCCCGTGTCGACACCGCTGGAAGGCAAGAGCGCCTTTCCGGAGCACCATCCGCTTTCGCTGGGCACCGGCTCCGGCGTGATGCCGCGGACCGGTGCATACTTTTTGCAGAAAGCCGATGTGATTCTGGCGATCGGCACGAGTCTGACCAAGCACAACATTGCCGCCGCGCCGATCCCGCCGGGCAAAGTGATCATTCACGCGACCAACGACGAGCGCGACATCAACAAACACTACGCGTCGGATTATCCGATCCTGGGCGACGCGAAGTTGGTGCTGCGTCAATTCGTCGAAGCGGCGAAGGATATTGCTCGGCGGCAAGAAGCGCGATCCTGAGGGCGCGGTGGCGGCGGAGATCAAAAAAGTCAAGGAAGAATGGCTCAAGGAATGGATGCCCAAGCTGACGTCCAATGAAAAGCCGCTGACGCCTTATCGCGTCATGTGGGAGTTCATGAACCTGTTCGATCGAAAAGACGTCATCGTCACCCATGACTCCGGCAGCCCGCGCAATCAGCTCGGTGCCGTTTTACCAAGCGCCGACGCCGCGCAGTTATCTCGGCTGGGGCAAGTCCCACGCGCTCGGCGGCGGCCTGGGGTTGATCATGGGCGCCAAGCTGGCGGCGCCGGATAAATTTTGCGTCAACTTCATGGGCGATGCCGCCTTCGGCATGACCGGCCTCGATTTCGAAACCGCCGTGCGCAACAACATCCCGACGTTGACGATTGTTTTGAACAATAATTTCATGGCCGCCGAAACCCACAGCATGCAAGCCTCGCACGAACGCTACGGCACCATGAACATCCTCGGCAACTACGCCGACCTGGCCAAAGTCCCTCGGCGGCTGGTCGGAACGAGTCGAAGAGCCGGGGCAAATCGTCCCAGCGTTGCAGCGCGCACGGAAAGTGACCGACGACGGCAAAGCAGCTTTGCTCGAATTCATCACCAGCCGAGAAATCGATTACTCGCGAATGAAGACTGAACCGATCAGTCACCCAGGCGTCAGCAGGTTTATTTTCTGGTGCGAAACCCCGGGGCGGCTGTCAATCAGCTCGCACAGGCGCGAGGATTCGGCTTGATTGATTTAAAGGTTTTGAATTGCTACCCGTTGAATCGATGCAGCGCTCTTTCATCGGCCTTGTTGCTGATACTGATCCTGGCTTTTGGTATCACCGAAAACCACGCCGTCCAATTTCAATCGAACTCCGGTGCGGCTGCCGAAGAGGACTTTTCCTCGGAAGAGCGCGACGAACAGGTCCGACAGAACCGCCGCAGCGAAAAGATCTCGTGACCGCCGCAGCGAATCCGCACGAGGACGAGTGGGCAAAACCCGCCGGTCGCTGCACAGCCAAATTGTCGTTTTTTCCTCGCGTCAGCGGCCGGACCTTTCTCGTCGACCCGCACCGCGCTCTTCAGATCTTGAGAATCTAGTTTCCATTCTTCCCGCATATCTTTAGCGCTCGTGCGCGCTGGGCGCCGTCTGGCGTGTTTCCGTAGTTTGAAGGAGAAATGGCAATCATGGATTCGGATCGAATATTTCTTTGGCTCGCCTTTAACGTCTTTGTTCTCGGCATGCTCGCCGTTGACCTCGGGGTTTTTCACCGCAAGGCCCATTCCGGTTTCCATCAAGAGAGGCGACAACCTGGAGCCTCGTGTGGATTTCCCTGGCGATGATTTTCAACCTCGGGATTTATTTCGCTTGGGGTCCGGAGAAAGCGCTCGAATTTCTCACCGGCTACGTGATCGAGAAATCGCTCAGCGTCGATAACCTCTTCGTCTTCTTGATGATCTTTCAGTATTTCGCCACCCCGGCGGAGTATCAGCATCGGGTGCTTTTCTGGGGTATTCTCGGCGCGCTCATTCTGCGCGCGATCTTTATCGCGACGGGCGCCGCCTTGATCGGCAATTTTCACTGGATGATCTATATCTTCGGCGCCTTCCTGGTCTTTACCGGCATCAAGATGTTTCTCCAGGGCGACGGCGAAGATCGAGCCGGGGAAAAATCCGCTGGTGCGTTTATTCGAGCGCTGCGTGCCGATCAGCAAGAAATATCACGGGCAGAGCTTTTTCGTCAGACATGAGGGGAGGCGGCAGGCGACGCTTTTGATGGTCGTGCTCATCGTCATCGAAACCACCGACGTGATCTCGCGGTAGACTCTGATTCCGCGCGATCTTTGCGATCACGCAGGATCCGTTTATCGTCTATACGTCGAACGTCTTCGCGATCCCCGGCCTGCGCGCTTTATTTCATGCTCGCCGGCGTCATGCAGATGTTCATCTACTTGAAAGTCGGTTTGTCGTTTGTTTTGGGTTTCGTCGGCGCCAAGATGCTGCTCGTCGATCTTTATAAAATTCCGATCGGCGCGTCGTTATCGATTATCGGCGGCGTGTTGCTGCTATCGATTCTCGCGTCCTGGTGGGTGCAAAGAAAGCCCACCCCGGCGCATGGGGCCCAGGCCTGCACTGGTTTGGCCGGCGGTTGCGCTGGCGGGGATCATCCTGATTTTGGTGAAGTGGCATTCCATCGCCGCCGGACCCACCGGCCACGAAGCCATCACGGTATTGCGTGTCGTAGAGCGCGAATTAGCCGACGCTCAATGGCGCCAGCCGACGCTCACCAGCGCCGAGATATTCCGCCACGCCAACGCGGCTTTAGATGAAGCGTGGACTGATCTCGGCGAAAAGCGTTATGAGGAAGCGGATCGCCACCGCCCAAGCGGCGAAAGAAACCTGGCGGAGCGGCCTAGATAAAGGCATGGATTGAACTACTGCGGCTTGTTTACGCTCCAGAATGTTACCGACGGACTGTAAAATTTCTTGGGGACCGACCGGCTTGACCAACACTTCATCGAAGCCGTTGCCTGGGCCCGCTGTTGCACTTCGTCTTGTGCCCAGCCCGTCACGGCGATCAACGCAACGTTTTTTCCCGGAAGGCTGCGCGCGAATTCGTTCACAGGTGTCGAACCCGTTCAATCCCCGGCATGCCGACATCGAGCAGAATTGCGTCAGGCCGAAAACTCCCGATTTTCGATACCGGTTTTCCCGTCTGGCGCGGTGTCCACTTCGTGGCCTTGTTCGCGCAGCAACACGGAGTACATTTCGCGCGTGTTGCGACCGTCATCGACAACGAGAATGCGCCAATTGGCTTTGTTCTCAGTGCGCGTGCCGCCCGGCGGCTCGGCCGGCTGCAGCAAGCTCCTGCTCAATAAAAGCCGGCAGCGTGACTAAGAACTCGCTGCCTTTGCCCGGACCGTCGCTGCGCGCTTCGATAGTCCCGCCGTTGCAGCTCAGACGAGCTTGCGTTAAGGTAAGACCGATTCCCAGCCCGGCCTGTGATCGTTCCGAGGCCGCCGTCCGCCTGATAGAACATCTCGAAGACATGCGGCAATTGATCGCTGGCGATACCGATGCCGTCGTCCTTGACGGATACGATCGCCTTATCGTTCTCGGCGTACGCGCTCAGCCAGATATTTCCTCCCTTGGGCGTGTATTTTGGCGGCGTTGCTGAGCAAATTCACAAAGATCTGCGTCAATCGTACCGTGTCGCCGTCGATCCACACCGACTCCGCCGGCAAAGCGACCGTCGGACTGACTGATCGTGCGCCTCGATAACCGTACGGCTCGATGCCAGAGCCCCGTTCAGCACGCGTCGACCAAGCGTAGCTTTCCCCTGCGCAACTCGGATCTTGTCGCGCGTAATCCGCGCCACATCGAGCAAGTCATCGATGAGCCGGGCGAGATGGTTCACCTGTTGGTCGATCACGTCGCCGGCTGAATTGAATATCCGGATCGAGGTCATCTTTCAGACGCATGATTTCCACCGCGGCGCGGATCTGGATACAGCGCGATTTCTCAACTCGTGTGACAGGGTGGCGAGGAATTCGTTCTTGCGCCGATCGGCATCGCGCAGTTGGTCCAGCGGCCGGCGATTTTCTTCTTCGCGCTGATAGAGCCGCAGCAGGGCCTTGACAGTGGCCAGCAACTCTTCCGCTTCCATCGGCTCGGTCAGATAGCCGTCCGCCCCCCTTCCAGCCCCTGAATCCGGTCTGGCATCGCTCACGCGGGTCGCCGAAACTTGCAAAATCATGATGTGCGCCGTCAAGGGATCGTGTTTCTAGACTGCGGCAAGACGTCGAGCCCGTTCATGTCCGGCAGCATCACGTCCAGCAGCACCAGCTGCGGGCGCTCGCTCAGCACGAGCTTGAGTGATCCGCGCCCTTGTCAGACTCGATGACGTTATAGCCGGCACGCTTTAAAATCCGGCTCTTGGCATAACGGCCAGCCTCGTCGTCATCGACATTCAAAATCGTATACGCGCCTTGCTTCGATCATCGTATCCCTTCCAATCAGAGCGCCACCGAGGCGTTCGGCACGACCGATTCCTTTGTATTTTCTCCAACACCTGCTCTACTCGTTCCCGTGACAATTCGGTCTTGTTCATAATGGCGCAAGTCTGCGCTCCAATCGACGCCGGTCTTCCTCCGTGAGAGTCGCCGAGGTCACGACCGCAACCGGGATCGGCTGCGTCGCTGGATCGGTTTTTATCCGATCCAGTACATCGAAGCCGGAAACATCCGGCATTTTGAGATCGAGAAAATCAAATTCGGCATCGTCTCCTTCCGCCATGCGGATACCCTCGGTCCCATTCACGGCTTCCTGCACCGAACAAGCTTTGTGGCTAAGCAGCTTGGTGAGCACGTACCGAGCGGCGGGCTCGTCATCGATGATCATGACGCGCGCGCGCGAGCGCGCTGTCGAGAGTCGGCCGGCGCGACGCAGCCATTGCGGATCGGTCAACCGCTCTAGCTGCTCGAGCAAAACCCTCGCGCGTCAACGGCTTGACGCAATAGGCATCGGCGCCCAACGGTCAAACCCCTGCCTCGATCTTCCACCGCGGTAGCAATGATGATGGGAATTTCTCGTGTCCCGCCGTCCGCCTTCCAATTCGGCGAGCCAGTGCCAACTCTCTTCACCGCGCAGCGCGATAGTCAAAATAATCGCGCATGGACGAACCTGCCTGAGAGCGTCGCGAGCCTCGCGAAGAATTGCCGGCGGATAGGACTTGAAACGGCGATTCTCGAAGGTACTTTTCATCAGATGAGCTGGGTGGCCGGCTCGTCATCGAGGACGAGCACGGGTAGCCGCGTTTCGTCCCATTCCCAGCTCTGCGGTTGCGCATCCGGTGGCTCTGCCTCACCAGCTGCGACATATTGGATAGAATAGTAAGACTGAACGTCGATCCGATGCCCACCTGGCTGACCAGATCGATCTTGCCGCCGAGCAAAGTGGCCCAGCTTGCGGCACAACGGCAAACCGAGACCGGTGCCTTTGACTTTGCGCTGCACGGGGTTTTCAACTCTGGGTGAATTCCTCCGAAGATCCTCCCTGATCTTCGAGGGCGATGCCGAGGCCGGTGTCGGCCACCGAGAGAAGTTACCGTCGACTGGTCCTCGTTGAGGCTCGGCCTTCACCCGAATTTCACCCCGGTCGGTGAATTTCAACGCGTTCGAAATGAAGCGTGCGCAGGATTTGCGACACCTTGCTTTCATCGTTGCTTAGCGCGGCCTTTGGTATCGGGCTCTTCAAAAGCCAAATTAACAGTTTGCGCTATAGGCAGCGGGCGCAACATGCCGCGCACCGCGCTGAAAAGCCCTGCCACCGAGAACTCGGTCGGCCGCACTTCTACCTTGCCCGCTTCGATTTTTAGCGAGATCGAGCAAGTCATTGACCAGGTCCAGCAAACCTTCGGCGGATCCTCGGATAAAGCCTACCTGCTTTTTCTTGCTCGGCGCTCAACTCGCCATCCGCCCGATCGAGCAAACAAGCCCGACAAAGCGAGGATCGAGCTCAGCGGCGTTCTGAACTCATGGCTCATGTCCGAGAGAAAGCGCGTTTGATGCTCGTCGGCGCGCCTCGAGATGGCTCGCTCGCTCATCCAACTCGGCGTAGAGAGCGACGACACCACGATTGGTATCTGCCAGCTCCTGATTGACCCGCGACCAGCCTCCTCCTGGCGCTCGCGCGCATCGGACAACGCCTGAGCAGTTCTTGATTTTGTCGTCTGACCTCATCGAAGGCGTTTCTCCGGCCGGCGTTGCACCGGCGAGCGCGCCGACGATTTCGTTAAGCCGCGCGGTGCGTCACGCAGAGGCGCGCGATGCGGTAGCATTTTTGAGGACGACCGCGGTTCCCTGTTTCCGGGAGCGGTTTGAATGTCGCACTGATCGACCAAGCGGCGCGCGCCGATGATGCCGATGGCCCCATGCCGGTGCTCGAACGATAACGCCCTTCGAGAATCGCCCCGAGATTGGCGATGCCCGGTCCTTTGTCGCTGACCCGAATCAGCATCACTCTGCGGTGTGGTTTGCCCTTCGATCATGAACTCGATCTTGCCGCCACCGGCGTAGCCGTAGGGCGTTGCGCGCGAGCTCGGACTACCGCCAGTCGCCAGGCGAGTTTGGTCCTGGGAGTCGAAGCCGAGCGCGCTGGCGATTTGCCGGGTCCGCTGGCGCGCCGCAACCACATCCGGCTCGTGCCGGACCAGCACCGACGTTATTGCATAAGCCATGGAGCGCTCTCGCGCGAGGCTGCGGGCGGATTTAGCCACCAGCACCGTCACATCGTCTCGATTGCGGTTGTAGTCGCGATAAAGAACCGCGGCGATCAGACTCGGATGGCGCTGTGCCAGCGTGGGATAAAGCTGGAGGTCCCAGCGGCTCAGCAGACCATCGGAGTGCATGATCAACGTCGACTCTTCGTTCCACGGATAGGGTAAACTCGACGATCTTGCGCACTTCCTGGCCGGCGGTGCCGTTGAGCGAGACCATGTGGCGCGACGCTATTGTTCGCTGACAATTGTGCCGGCAATATTGCTGACGCCGCAAAAGCGCACGACCCCCAGCGAATGATCGATTTCCGCGATCGCCAGCGCGGCGCCGCGCGTGCTGCGCATGCCGCGTGCGCGCGTTCGACGATTTCAGCGGGGGCCCTGGTTCGATGCTCCTTCAAGATCGCAACGGCCGCTCGCTGCCGCGGTGGCCGCGTGCAAGCCATGACCTAAACCGTCGGCGACCAGGCACAGCTTTTGTCCGCCAAGGCTTCATATTGCCAGCCGTCGCCACACACTTCTTCGCCGAACTTCGGTATAGAGACGATACCGCATTCGATATCGTGAGAGATTTCCGGTTTGGCGTTTTTGGGCCATGGCGGGCCAGCACAGCCGTTCCCTTGCCCGGGACCGTATGCATGTCGAACTCGTCGGCGAGCCGTGCGATCGCCCCCAAGCCCGTTCCCGGGCTTCCCGCCGTCGAATAGCCATCGCGAAAACATTGGGTGAGATTGGCGATGCCCAGTCCCATGGTCGAGATAGAATTCAACGCCGATCAGTGTCGCCGCGATCCAGCAGGCGCATCAAAATCTCACCGCGCTTGGCGTGCTTCAGAATATTTGTCGCTAACTCGGTAACGATCAGAGCGACCGTGCCGGTCTCGGTTTCGTTGAAGCCGGCGCGGCCAACCAGCGCGCGTAGCGATCCGGCTGGCCTCGGCCGAATGGCTGACATCCTCGATCGGCAGCGATTGCTGTGCATCGTTCGATCTCAAGTACTGCGCCATCGGACGATCATCACTTTCCGTGCCCCTGCCCCGGGGCTGAAACTCGATTTTGAATTCGTGACCAACCGCTTCGCCCACCCAGTCCTAATCCCATGCCGCCGGCTGGTTGTGTAGCCGTCTTTGAGCGCACCTGTTCCACGCCAGTCGATCCCGGCGCCTTGGTCTGAGAAGGGATCAAACGCAGGCCGCGGCGTGATTCGTTGTTCGAGGGATTCGACGTCAACCGTTCCGCCGCGCCATGCTCCCAAGCGTTGCGCGCCAGCTCGCTCGGCGGCGGTGACCATTTTGGTCTGATCCACTAAACTGAAGTCCCAGCGAGATCGCCCGTTGCCGCACAAGCTGGCGAACCTTGACGACGTCGCTCCGAAGATCCGATCGGCGCTGTCCGCCTCAAGTACTTCCACCCAAATACCCTCTGCTCCGAGCGCCGTGTCTGCAATATCGCCATGCCCTCTGTTGACGTTCAGCGCCGTGCGTACGCCCGGCAAGGACATGCCGCAGCTCGACTAACGTAATCGCCACCGCCGGCGCGCATGCCGACGAGCACGGTTTCAGCGTCCAACATGCGCGCCATGCCGGCGATAGTTGGCGATCATCCGGCCGATGAAGAATCGACAACCTCCAGGGCCGATATATCGATCAAAACTCCGCGCGCGCCGATCCTTGACGACGCGGTTGGTCAAATCTTCTTGTAATGTCATCGCCAATTCGTCGTGCATATCGACCTGAATCGTCACGAGTAGAAGCGAGCCCATTTTCAGAATCGTGAATGCGTTCCATAGATCGACTCCTCTAGGTGGCGGGCAGGAGTACGCGAGCTGAGCGTCGCGCCCGTGCGCTGCAACGGCGACGGCGAAGGCGTCGGCCAGCGTCGCCTTGCGTGCACGACGTCGGACAGATTGATGCCGAGGTGAATGATCGTCTGGGCGATCTGCGGCCGGATCCCGCTGATGATGCAGTCGGCGCCCATCGAGCGCGCGGCAGCCACAGTTTTCAAAAGAGTGTTGAGCGACCAAGGTGTCGACCGTGGGCACGCCGGTGATGTCGATAATGCGCGATCTGCGCTTCGGTTTCGACGATTTTCTCGAGCAGACTTTTCCATCACCACCTGAGTCCGCTCGCTGCTGTTTAGCGTGCCGATCAGCGGCAGCGGCAAGGATGCTGTCCCACAGCTCGGACGACGGGCGTGGAGAGCTCGAGCAGCTCCTCTTGCTGACGAGCTGATAACCGCTTCACGGCTCTGTTGAAAGAGACTTCCGATGGTCGTAGAGCCCCAGCTTGTCAACAAGACCGTAGACCTGCCAAGTTCCGTCAGCCAAGCTCTTGAGCCGGCAGCGATTCGCGCTTTAGAACCTCGAACAGCGGCTGCTTCAGCGAAACACGAATGTGGCTGTTTCCGGAGGACTGAAGCCCTGTGCGGCACGGCTGCGCGAAATGCTACTCAGCACTCTTTGGCCTGCTTCCACGACGGCGCATCAAGATCCTCCGTTCCCGCTTGAGCCACATCGATAAAATTTTCAGAAACTCTCGTGATTGTCTGCGCAACTCGCTTTCCTTCAGCAAATCCGAGCGCAAGGTCGCAGCGCCAAGCTGCTGCCTGATCCAGTCCCTCCAGAATCTGTTGTTGATGCTTTTGAAAAAGCTGCGCCAGCGATGTTTGACCTATCTAAACCTCCATCAATAAATTAGCACACGAAATCAGAAGAAAACCGATCGCGCCCTGCAAGCGATTATTTTTTAAGCCGGGTTGTCTTGAGCAGACTGAACCGACGTAATCTGACGACTCGGCGACCCAATCTTCAAGACCGAGCGCTCGATCACGTACGGATCGTTGCGCCGGTCAAACGGAAAACTGGACTGTGGAAACTGGCACCGAGCCGAAAGCGGCAGCAGAGTACAGAGGCAGAATGCTACGAATGAAACCAGCGAAGACAAGGCCGAAGGAGAGCGGGTGTGCGTAAAAACTGACTAGACAGCTACTGAAAGATGTTAACTGTGCGGCCGAATACCCGAAAAGGCGTTCTTTAAAGGTCTTGATGTTTGTTCTTGAATATTTTATCGAAATCCAAAGATCTGTTGATATTGCTCCAGTCGCTTTTTGTACATCGGCGCCAAAGTCTCGGCCCGGACAACGAGATACTCTCGGATGATCGAGGCGGTTGTATTTCGACTTTACGCCTTTAAGCACGGGACCGCGGCCGAAACTCCTGGGCGATCATCGATCTGCGCCTCTTGGCCGATGATCCAGTCGAGAACAAGAATCGCCGCGTGCGGATGCGGCGCCTGTTTCAGCGAGCGCCGAAGCGATGCGCGGTTTGCTGATCACGGGATCGATCATCGCGAAATCCACCGGCGCCCTTCTTCGGCCATCATTTGCGCGACCCGATAGCCGTAGAGAATCGGCAGACTACCGTATTCTGCCGGCGCCGAGGAGCTGCGATTCCAAAGTATGACCGGTGCGCATTTCCGGCGCTCGAGTTGCGCTAGCCGTTTCATGAAGGCCAAACCCTTTTCCTCGCCCATGTAATCCAGCACCGTGTGAAACCAGTCGGCATCCTGAGTGTCGAGCACCATTTTCCCTTTCCAGCGGGACTGAAGCATGTCCTCGTAGCTCTTCGGCACTCCGTCTTTGCGAACCAGCTTGGTGTTGTAGCCCGTCACCACCACGACGTGATAACCGCCGGTCCAGAACCCTTCCTTGTCCATCATCTCTTCGCGGACGAAGCTGGCGGTTCGGCGAAAGATATTTTCGATGAGTCCCGGCCGCGCCATTTCGAAAATAGCTGCCGGGCTCCTGATCGACGGCATCGAAATCGTACCTGCCGGCGCGAGTCTCGGTGAGAATCTTGCTCAGCAAGGCCGCTCGAGCCCGGAGCGGTAATGATTGGTTTTCAAAAATGGATAGCGCGCGCGAAACGCCGCCAGCAGCCGAGTCGAATGGTCCGTCGACATCGTGCCACGTAATAAGAGAAGAGCGCCTTCCTTCTTCGCTTCATCTTCGAGCAACGCTTTGGCGCTGCGCTTCCGGCGCGCGCTGCAGCTTGGCGACAACGTTCGCAGCCGCGTTGCTGCGAGCGCTGATGCAAGGCAAGAGCACCAAAGCTAAGCTCAAACTAAAACCACTACGAAATCACCCGAAAAGGCCATTTATTGTTGCCTCCAAGGATTGACAGTGATGCGCAAAAACTTAGTCGAGCGTTATGGATAGTCTTGAACACCTTCCTGAGCGAACCGCGCATCGATTTTCCACGGCACCGGCCCGCCCGCACCCCGACGTTGTAAGGACCTTGAATTAAAGAACGAAGAACTATCCGTCCGAACCTAACACTTCCCAAAAATCCATTGTTTCGGCGGGATGGAGAACTGGGCGAGCTCGAACCATTTCAAATGCGTTAGTGGGCTCAATTTCTTGTGATGTTGTAGCTGCAAAGAGCCACGACGCGTCGACTGCTTATACGTTTGTGAATATCTCGCTCGTACTGCATAAAGGCATCCCAATCGGCAGGGGGTAACGAGAGATGTGTTTGCGGCAATTCGCAGTCCTTCATAACCTTCCGCTCAAGGACCGTTGTTCCTCTTCCAACCAGTACTAACAACCTAATCCCGCGCGTGATGCCATTCATTGTAACCGCAGATTCTTAACCGCCCTTCTTCTATCATAGTATCGGAGCCCCGGAACAATCTTCTTAAAATCTGCCGCTGCCTCCTCAGCATGATAAGGCTCGGCTCGTAGCCCAGATGCACCGTTCGTTGTTATGAGACCGGCCATAAAATAGGGGATGACGCTCTGAGCAAGGTCGCCCTCGCGTCGAGTACATCTGACAAAAGTGACTGCCCCAGGGAATTTTGCCTATATCGGGTATTCCTGACTCGGTAATATAAGTCATGACGGACGGCTCTCAGCGATCGAGATGTATTCTCCCAGTCTCGCTAATGCGAGAACGCGGCCAGCTATGTCCGGTTTCGATTCTATAAGCCAGAGGAGAAGCGCTTGCGATGCCGGCATTTCAGGACCTGACCAACGCTTGAACTCCCCAGCCAATGCAAAAGTTGACTCTCCATTCCTCTAAAGACTTCCAGGAGAGCTCGATCCACGCATTCTTATGTGCCGGGAATAGTCCTCGGAAGGAATGAGGGTGAGCATGAGTCCGGCAGACGTTCTGAAGCGGTCCGTCGTAAACTTGGCGATCGAATTTATCCATTAGAAACGCGAAACAGAAGATCGCTATCGACTCCTGGTGGGCTATCTTCATCGAAAAACTCTTCAAGACGAGTGGAAGCCTGGCCATTGCCCCTGACGTAGAGCACATTAACCATCTCGCCCCACCACCGGACATTGGCATAACGACCATTTGCCCGCGCCTTCCCGATCGTGTCGTGAGCAATGCCCTTAAAAGTCCTGCCGTCCGGCATGTCTTTGACAAGAAACTTGGGCAAGCGTTTCGTCTGCATCGAGCAAGGTGAGCTGACCCGCACGACGCAACTCTTCAATGTCAAACCCTTTGTTGGTCAGACGCCCGGCGATATTTTCCAGTGCGGTTTAGTCGCGACGATAATGATAGCCTCGTTTTTCAATAAGCCGTGAGCTGTAAAACAACGCTCACGGCGTGACCGAAAAAGTCGTCGTCCTGGTAGAGCTGAACTGCGTGTTCAGTTGGGCCGAGATCAGCAAGCAGGGAATGCCACGCAGAAGGCGTGGATTCTTTCATGACCAAATCCTTCACAATCTGTAGAGGAATCGTAATAGATTATTAACTCTTTAGATTGTCAGCTTTACAAGCAGTGCAGCTACTTTTTATCTCCCATCACTCAAACAGGAGCGCCGTACCGTATCGCACACTCTGGGGTTTGCAATCGGGCGGTGGTTCAATCGCAAAGGGGCGTCATGCCCACCGTACTTTATTCCGATGCAGAGAAGGTGCGGGTATCGCCAGAATCTGTTCGGTGGCTGCCAATCCCGACTTGGCAGCCACCGATTGAAAAACCTGACCATCGATCTATCTCAGACACGAGAAGTCAGCTAGCTTTTCGTACTTCTTCATTTTGGCCGCTTCAAGCTCTTGACCCAACCGCTCGAGTTTCTCGGCGTTCATGAGCCTTACGGACCTTGGGAAACATTTTTCCTTCTTCCTCTTCCTCGGCATGATGTTCGACGTTTTCCATTAACACCTTCAGTTTAGGTTCGAACTTTCGCTATCGGAAGTAAGGTTTTCCATTTCCCGGAGGAGAGTCTTGACCTGTTTGTGCTCTTCAAGCGATTCAAGCACCATTTTTTCCAGCTCCTCGGTTTGTCTTACGGCTGGATAAAAAACCATCTCCTCGATATGCGTATGGGTTTCCAGTTCTTTTTGATTTGCTCGAAGAGTTGTTTCTGGCGTGCCTGCGTTCGCGCCTTCCGCCTTTTTAAATAGTTCTTTAACTTTCTGATGATCGGTTTTAAGAAGCTCTAAAGCATTCATGTTTTTTCTCTCGCAAAGTTAAGTCGGTTAATTTTTCCTGCTGCGCACGAGAATTGCCGATTATGTGCAACTCACGCATCAGGAACAACACTACCAATATAGGTATGGGAATCCCCTAATAGCCAAAGGAGGCCCCAACCCAACGCGCCCGTCTCGTTTTTTACGAGCTTCGATAAAATCTTCATGATCCCTCCTAAAAAAGTTGCGATCCCCGCTGACCGTGACAAGCGCAACTAAGCGCGCCTTTCTTCCCGCTTGGGAACGCCTTCTTCTCCTGTCGAAGAGATGTCGTGCGCGCCGTTACGTTCAAAAATATCCTTTGCGCGCGTTTTACCTCATCGCTGTTTTCCGAGTGCACCGAAATCAGTATGTTGCCCTCTTTGATTTTTCCCTCGTACCGTTTGGCCTCGTACTCAGGGATGCCCATGCCCACTAGCGCCCCGGTTAACCCGCCGACAGCGGCACCTACACCCGCGCCGGCCAGAGCGGCCATGATCGGTCCGGCAGCTATGAATGGTCCGACGCCGGGAATGGCCAAAGACCCGATTCCAATCAACCATCCCAAAGCTCCGCCCAGCACTCCCCCGGTGCCTGCTCCTGTAGCGGCGCCCTCCGGTGCCTTGGTGTGCTGTTCGTGAGCAAAATCTCTTCGTCCCAGATTTGTCAGGGAACAGGACCGAGATATCGTTATTGGAAAAGCCCGCACTCTTTGAGCTCGCTGGACTATCTTTTCGGCTTGGCTTTCATTGTCACTTAAACCAAAAACTGATTTTGACATGGTATTCTCCTTTGAATTTTGAGTGAATTTTAGCTGGCGATCTCCAATTGATTATCGACTTTTTTACTCCTGCGACTTGCTGGGCCTTGGCGACAATAGCCTTTTCTCTTTCTCGCTCTTAACCGGTCCGCGTAACGTCACCGTGCCGTCGACTGTAATAATCTTGACGTTCTTGCCGTTAGTGGAAAGAGAATCATCGGCTACGATGGCCTGGCGAATATTCTGGGTAATGGTCCGATCGGCTTCGCTTTCCGACTGATCCCCTGAAGTCTTGGTCGCGCCGTCAGCATCTTTAACGTTGCGACCGCTATTATCCGCGGCGGTTTGAGCGGGCTGATCTCTCTTGAGACGTCATCTTTTTGCCACAACCCAATATTAGAACCGCGAGAATTAAACCGAGAGCACGTGTTCGCATACAATCTCCTTTTAAAATTTTTTTTACTCGTTTTTGCGCAGCTGCAGAGTTCTTGGGCTAGGGTATTCCTCCTTTGTCCCTAAGTGGGATCAGACTGATTTTATTCCGCGCTATCGAATGACTGAGCGCCCGACTGGTCAATGCGTTATCGAGTCGTGGGGCTGACGGCAGCAAAACCTGTGTAGTTACTAAGAGGGGGAGCTAACTTTGCCTCGTCACAGAAAAGAGTAGAGCAAGTTTGATGCCCAACTACGAAAAACGATGTTTAGGTCGGCGACGCCGTCCTTAATGCAACAAAAACACGGATAACGGTTTTGATGTATGCTTTCTGGGTCTAATCAACTATTCCTAATTTGTGTAGATAATATTCTACGAACTGTAGATAAATGCCGACTAAAGATCACATTATGGCGGCCGCGGTCACCGGTGGAATTGGTGCGACTATAATTGTGCTGATTATGGCGAAGGTATAAAGAGCGACACCGGTCGCGAGTCCTGGCGAGATCCGGAACCGCGTCGATCCTCGATATTATTGTACTTTGCTCTCCTGATTCAGCGCATAACCTCCTCTTAGGATTGTCCCAGGCTACGGGCTCGACCGTTGGGGTGCCCTTTACCAACGCGTGATCCCATTCGCTCATCACTTCGCCTTTCGGGTGGCGGTGTTTCTCTTTTCGGTTTACGCCGAGGGGTTCAGCGTTTTCGGTAGGCGTCACGCCCGATCCGTACTGCGCTTGCGTATACTTGGGTAAATTCCGCACCTAGAAAAATATCAGCGATGAATAATAAACCCAGAGTAAGACCGTGATCAGCGAGCCGGCAGCTCCGTAGGCTGAACTAACCCCGCTGTGACCCAAGTACAGACCGATCAGAAATTTCCCTACAGTGAAGAGCACCGAAGTTAAAGCGGCGCCGATCCATACGTCGCGCCACTGAATGCGCACGTCCGGAAGAAACTTGTAAATCATCGCGAAGAGCGCCGTCACGAGGATAAATGAGACGGAAAGATCTAGTACATGGGCAAGGATTTCGGCTCCCCCAAAAAGTTACCCATGAATTGCGTTAGGCTCGTTATTACGGCGCTAATCACTAGCGAGACTAAAAGCAGAAATCCGATAGACAAATACCATTGCAAACGAGATGAACCGCTGGCGAACGAACCCCCACACCCTTGCCCGGATTTGGGTGTTACACCCCAGATCGTATTGAGCGAGGTCTGCAACTGACCAACAACACCGCCGGCACCTAAAATCAAAGCGACAACGCCCATGACCGCCGAAAGCACTCCGGTTTTCGGTTGGCTACTGGCGTTTTGGATCATCCCTTGAATAGCTTGAGCACTCTGTTGCCCGACCATTCCCTGGATTGTTCCAACGATTTGGTGCTCTGCTGCCTCTCGGCCGAAAGCGAATCCGGCTATGGCGATCACGATTATGAGCAACGGCGCGAGAGAAAACAGCGTGTAGTATGAGAGCGAAGAGGAAAGCAGAAAAGGCTGGTCCTCGATCCACTGCGCCACCGTACGTTTTAAAAGTCCCCAAATCGACTTCTTCTGTTCCATGACGAGCGGAGCCTTCCTATTCAGTTTTTTATCTACAAAGTGTCTGGGTTCACTTGCATCGAACCGCGCCAGACGTTCTATGGAGAGTGGTCCGCAAGGCTTGTGCCGAACCAAGCTTGTTAGCAAGTATTTCGGCTATGGTTGGACTACTCCTCGCTGCCAACAATAGAAATTGATAACGCACCACGCACTTCAACCTAGAATCAGGCAAACCACGCGCGGAAAAGTTTTAACAAGCTTCTGGAGGAGAAGTGCGGTTGGCTTTAGTCGTGGCATTATGCTTGGGCGACATTCCCATCCACAGAGCAGGAGGACAGGTTGGTCGGTGAAATTCGGGACAGGCAATCAACAAAGGAAAAGAACAGGGCGCTCAGGCCTACGAGAAGGGAAGTGAGCTGGCAAAACAGAATATAGAGCGGGATTGTCCAGACGCCCTCCGGCGGACAGCGCGATGTCTCCGGTCATGGCAATTTGTGATTCTAGAGTAAAAGTTCTTATACTTCCCGAAGCGAAGTCTTCCTGACAGACGGGCCTCGTCGCCCCGAGGTACGAGCGGATTGCGATTGTTTACGTTTGCGCCTTTTGTAAACCGGCGACCAATGTGAGCGGAATTGCCGCACATATATAACCTGCTTGTAGGGATATTCAATACGTTACATCAGCTTGAACCCCCAAACTATTTCACAGCTTCGGTACTGAGCGTAATCGCAGCGGAGAACGTCGCCGAGGGCGCGGGATAAGTGTCGACGGGGCGTAGCACTTGACCTCTGAGCTAAAGCAATCTAGCGCCTTCCACAACTATCATCCAGAGTCTGGATGTTGACAGCTCACAATTGTGGCGCAAACTTTGCTCACGAATCCGCCCAGGAGGAACCCATGGATGCTTTAGAGCTTTTGAAACAAGACCACCAAAAGGTGAAAAAATTACTAACATCAGCAACAGAAACCGAGGATAAAAACGAACAGAAGCGACTCTTCAAGGAGATTAAAACCGAGCTCGATACCCATGCTCGCCTTGAAGAGACCATCTTTTATCCCGCGGTGCAAGAACACGAAGACCTTAAGAACATGGTCTTTGAATCCCTGGAGGAGCATCGACAGGTAAAAACGTTACTTCGGGAGCTAAGCCGCGTGACGGCCGGGAGTGATAAATTCAAGGCGAAGCTTAAGGTCTTGAACGACGATGTCGAACATCACGCCGAGGAGGAAGAGGAAGGAAAGATGTTCCCGAAGGTGCGAAAAGCATTTGATAGCAATGAATTAGAAGAGCTAGGCCAAGAATTGGAAGCAGCTAAACAAAAAAGCGGTTGCGGAAAGCTAGCTGACGGCTCGATCACAGTCAAAATGAAATGCCATGCGCTGGCGCTTTTTCCGATGCATCGATTGACATCTTTTTATCAAGGGAGAAAGACCCACATTAAAGTTACGCTGATTCATAACCCTTCCGCCGGTGACGACTCACAGCCCTCGGGTGATCGAATTGTTGAAATGATTCAGTCCGCGGGGCACAAGGTCAAGTACCATTCTTCAAAAGAGAAGGACTGGAAGAAAGCACTTAAGAGACGTTGCGATATCATCGCGGTCGCGGGCGGGGATGGGACCGTCGGCAAGGTCGCGCGGCGGCTGGTCGGCAGCTCCACCCCTATCGCCATTTTACCCGTGGGAACCGCCAACAACATCGGCCACGCCCTAGGACTCACGGGCAGAGCGCTCGAACCTCTGATCCTGGAATGGGAGTCTGCTCGGCGTATTAATTTTGACATTGGCGAGGCGGAGGGTCCGTGGGGGTCGAATTACTTCGTTGAGGGCGTCGGCGTCGGATTATTTGCCGCAACGATGTTGAACATTAGAGAACGAAAAGATCCTATCCTCGCGGCTGAGGTCTGCCGCGAAGCTGAGATCACACGGGTTCTCCAGATTCTCAAGGAGCAGGTAGAAAAACATCGCCCAGAAAGATAAAAGTTCGTCTAGATGACGAAGACCTGTCGGACGATTATGTGCTCATACAAGCATTGAATATTCGCTACGCCGGTCCAAATCTCGATCTGGCTCCCGGCGCGGACACCAACGATGGGCTTCTCGACGTGGTTTTGCTCACCCGCGGCGAGGAAGGCAAGCTGAGCCGATATCTTACCCATTGTATAAGGGGCCGAAACGCAAAAGCGAAGCTAACGGTCCGTCGCGGCCGCCATTTACAAATTGAATGGGACGGCTCTTCCGTTCACGTCGATGATAAGGCGTGGTCAAAAGACGATGCTAAGCCGAGAGCCCGCTCGAACGCGATCGATATTAAAGTCGGGCCGCAGTCCGTCTTATTTCTCTGCCCTCAGAAGACGAGACGGCGACCACGTCGGTCGGCGGCCACTAATCCGCGGCCGGTAACGTTGCTCAAGGAGCAATCCGATGTCTCCAATTAATGGCGCGAACAGCTCCGACTTGAACTCTACCGATTATCACAAGCCGCACACCGTTGAAGATATAACCGATCAGAACGTTAAGACTATCATGCATCTGGAAGATGCGGCCAAGGCTAACCGAGATCGTCACCGATCGGATGGCAGATATCATCGCTAGGTTTTGCGGCAGCTTTACGTTCGTATGGGTGCATCTCATTTGGTTCGGCGCATGGGTGATCGTCAACGATTTGCCGGGCGTCCCACATTTCGATCCCTTTCCGTTTACGTTTCTCACGTTGGTCGTATCCCTGGAAGCTATTTTTCTTTCTGCTTTCATTTTAATTAGTCAGAACCATGAAACTCGACTCAGCGAGCGCCGAAATCAACTCGACTTACAGATTAACTTACTGACGGAGCAGGAAAATACCAAAATGCTCAAGCTCCTGGAGCGCATTGCTCACAAGGTCGGTGCGAGCACCGAGGATGATCCCCACGTTCAGGTGTTGGAACAAGCGACTCGGCCAGAAAAGCTAGTGGAGCAGATTGAAGAAGCCGCAAAGCAAACCGCTGCAAAGTCCTGACGCGCGAGGTTGAAGATAGTGTCGTTATTGGTTGAGATTTTACTATGCTATGTGCTGGAGAGAGTCCGAAATGGCAACCGAGTACCGGAGAAAGAATGCGTGGTTATACGTGGCATTTCTGCTCGAACTGCTCTCAATGGCCAACCGATCATTACGTTACGTCACGAGACAAGCCTCGTACGCACCGAATTTGTGTTGAGTGTGTGTCCAAGAAAAAGGCGGGCAAATGTGAAATGAGGTAGAACTCCGCGCGAGGGATTTGGACGGGATCGCGAATTTGTCCAGTTCCATGACAAATGAGCCTCGCTGGTTTCCATTTTCTGGAAGACCGATACGCAGAAACACGGTCAATGAGCTTTGCGGATTCGTTGAAGTCTGATGCTCTTCAATGTATCAAGATGACTGCGCTCACCGCCGCAGGCATTAGTAAGTCTTCTTGCGCGCAACTTTAAACCTTACAAGTTCTGAAGTCGTCACGAATCGTTAAAAGCCCGACCCCAAGCCGCCCCGAGCCACCCTATTACCCAGACGATCGCCAAGATAATTCCGAACCCGATCAACACGACGGCGGAAATTATCCCTGCCACGAAGAGCCAGTCATCGAGGCCGGCACGGCGTCTTTCGCTTCCGGCATAGCGCTCGAGCAGATCGGCGTTTTTGGCGTTACTCCGAAACCAAATGGAGAAAATGTCACCGAGGATGGGAATGGCGCCGATGAGTGCATTTGCAGCAACATTCAGACCCATGCGAATCAGTACGATTTTGGGAACATTCAGTTGAACCGCGATAATGAGAATTGCCGATCCCGCGATATTCGCGAGGGCATCGCCGATCCCGGGGACCAATCCCAAGATGGGATCCAGTCCCACGCGTATGGATGTTCCCGGATCGTGAACCGCTGGTCCAGCAGGTCGGCGAGGAACCTGACAAAAAGAAGGCGGTTCACATCGGCAGATCGCGGCCGTGATCTCGCCGTCCGCGCGCTGCCCATTGTTTGAGATCGCATGCTCATTTTTAGTTTCCCGCGCACGCTGTGCATGCGACCCGAAAGATCCGAGATTCCTCGATTACAATTTAGCATGGGAAAAAGGATAATAAAGAGTAGCGAAATCTTGACTTCCAGTCGGTTCCACATTTCAGCCAAAGCGATAACCGCAAGCAACATGCGCGGCACTCCGATGTGGCCTGCTGATGTGGAATAGGTGGTAGAAAGCACGACAAGAGGGTGCTCGCGAAGCTGTCTAACACAGGCTTTAAAAAAAGAAATAGCAGCTTTCCGACGAGTCAGGTACTGCGTCAAGAGTGGGATTCGTTCGGCGGAGATAGATGGCGGCGCATCGCCTCGCCAAGAGCTTTAAAAGTGAACGGCTTAAACAATGTTTCGGCGGCGCCAGCGGCAATCGCACTCTCCACCGATTGGCTGCCCCTTGAAAGAGCTGTAAGAACGATTACCGGTATCTCTCGCGTGGATGGATCTGCTTTGAGACGCGCGGTTACTTCATGCCCCGGCATCTCAGGCAAAACTAGATCCATGAGTATCAGATCAGGATGGACGGCACGGGCTTGGTCTAAGGCTTCAATCCCGGTTGCCGCTTCAAACACCTCATAGCCCAAACTTTTCACATACAGGACGACTATTTCTCGGCCATCGGGATTGTCTTCCACGATCAGTATCTTCATCGGCGAAATCCCATATTTCGTTGCAGCAGAGAGACAGCAATTTCACCGTTCTTCCCATAGCGGATTTTTTACTCTCAGCGAACCAACATGCAAGATTTGAGCTCAAGAGCATATCCTAAGTAGAGCATCGAAAGCGCCTAGTGTTTCAGTTAGAGCCATCAATCTGTCTCACTTTTGCCGAGCTAACGACTTACGTGGCGATGTGCCGTTTTGTCCCACTTTCACATCTAATAAATTCAGCAATTTACGAGAAGACAAAATATAGTTCCACGACGCTTGCCCTTTGGGTTCTCATTCGGCATGCCGGCCCCGCCCATTTCTTCCGATTAAATACCGGGCGCCGGCAACGCAAGCGCATGTGTTGTGCTGTGAGCGTAAGTCGGCCAGGTAATTTTCCTCTTGTCGGTAAAAGCCGATCACCGACCGGTAGGGAATAATCAGGTCGCTGCGATCTTCGCAGTTATGCTTGGAGGACATGACGCGCTCGAAGAACTCTCTGCTCGTCGATTTTGCCGCGAAACAATGCGGCCAACGATCCGGCGCGTCTTTGGCCACTTTTACAGGGTGGTTCCTTCGATGGCGGTGGCTCTTTTTTCTCCGCTGGAGTTGCCCTATTTTTGCCTCCATCATGTGCGCCCTTTTCCATAATGAATCGCTTTATGACCTGTGTAATAGCATAGCTCGAACCGCCAGCTTGAGTTTCGGAATATCCAATGGTTTTCCAAAGTAGTCCGTCGCGCCGTATTTAATGCAACGCTTTTGTGTTTCAGGGTGAGGAACCCCGTCATCATGATCACCTGAGTTGAAGGAGATCGCTTTTGACTTCAGCCAGAAGCGCAATACCATCGACCGGATACATTCTAATATCCAAGATAGCGACGCGAACATCCCGCTGATCGACGAAATCTAAGGCTTCATACGCATTGGTTGTTGTCTTGACGTGATAGCCTTCCTTGGAAAGGATTTCATATAAAAGTAAAAGCAAGTTTTCTTCGTCATCGACGACGAGGAACAAACGATTCCATATGTCTCCGACTTCCATACAGTTTGTGGGCTGAGCCTTACGTTATGCCGCCCATTTTGCCCGGAACGCTCACGAGAAGTATCTACGCAATTCGGATGCCCAAGTGACATTTGCCGTGATTGCCAACTCCGGGCGCGATACGATTTGGTCTTCCCGCACCGCGCTGGGCGCTGCAATAATCAAGAATTGGCGCTCTGGGTAAAATCACCCGCATATCTCCTTCTTTAAAATTTCCGACCCGTAGCAATTTAAGTACGGGTTTAGGTGTGATAGCTCAGTAATATAAACCAGACCGTAAGGAGAGACCACGGTTATGCCGCACATAAGCCCGGTTTCGCAGGACGAAGCTTCTCAGGAGACCAAGGATGTATACGCCGATTTCGCGCGAAGAATGCTTTTTGCCCTACCTCCTAATTTTATAAAGACGCAAGGTCATTCCGCGACAGTAGCGCGGGCCACTTGGGATCTTGTGCGGGTTGTGCTTGTAAGCGGACAGATTCCGCGTTGGATCAAGGAAATGATGTTCGTCGCGATCTCAAAGGAACGCAATTGTCAGTACTGCGTGGCGGCGCATCTTGCTTGTTGCCGGATGCTGGGAGTCCATCCTGACCATTTGGACGCTCTTGTTCGAGATATACGATCAAGTAAAGATCTAAAGTTACGAGACATGATTCTCTTCGCGGTTAAGTGCGCCACGGACCCCCAAAGTCTTACAGGGAGCCGATTATCAGCAGCTCCGTGATCATGGGCTAAAAGAATCGGGGATCGTGGAGGTCGTGGCAATGTCGGCACTTAGCTGTCTATGCGAACATTATTGCGGATGCCACTACGATGGAACCTGATCCTATCTTCGACAAGGTGTAATAACTCGGTCGTACGATAATAAGACTGATCCCTCCTCGCCGCTGTTTAAAATTTCCTCGGCCGAATTTCGCAGAACAAGCTCCGATAATATGTGGCACTTCTTGCGCGAGCTGTGCGCACTGGCCGATTGATGCTTACGTTGCTTGCGTTAAAAGTAGCGGGCGATTGCGCCGAATCTGTACCGAAATGGATCGTCGAGTACGAGCGCGGGTTTCTCGCTAGTCCAAGAAAAGCATCGTTAAATACCAGCCGCGCTTATTCAGAACTACGGGTCTTGAAAATTAACTAAAGGGAATGGTTCAGCGACACTCTGGTCGTGCGTCAAAAACTTTGGGACTGGATTTTCTTTATTTCAGACCAGCCATGTATTGCCTTGCGCTTCAGAGTCGAGAAGACTAGCGCTCTTGGACGCGCTACGATCAGTTGCGGGACGAGGTTAGGTCTTGATGAATGGCTGCATCGACCGCCGCCCCGAAAGGAAAGGAGCGTTTCATGTCAAATTCGTGTGAAAAGCACAGGCCGAAGCACTTCTCGCGTCTGGCATTTTGGCACAAATTGCGTCTGTTAAGCGCTTTGAGCGTCCGGAGCGATTGCTGGAACGGTTTGAACGAAATCTAGCCGGCGACTCCGTTCGCCTTGAGCGCGGCCTGGTAGCGCTTGGAGATTTCCGGGTCTTCGTTCTCGTAGGGAATCATCCAGCCGCCTTCATCGACGCTGCGAAACACGTCGTCGTCAGTCTTCTGGTGCGAGACTTTGAAACCGAGTGGATGAATCCGGCTGCCGTAGCGCACCGCCAAGTGGCGCGCCGGCTCTTTGCCGGTATTGAAATGTTGGTGAAACCAGTCGCCGGGCGGGCAATAAATGCTCCCTTCGCCCCATTTGATGTCGATTACTTGATCTTCGTGGCCGTCGGTATAGGGGTGCATGCCCCACTGTTTGTGCCACAACAGAACGTAACCGATCGATTGCGTGCCGACGATGATTGCGCCGGGGCCATGATAGTGCGCCTTGTGATATTTGCCCACGGGCCACTCGCCGAAGATGGCCGACTAAAGCGTTGCCCGACATCTCGAACTGCGCCAGGCGCAAGCCGGCGCCTAGCTGACTTCCGAGGCTTTCGAGCATCGCCGATTTGATATCGGGAATGAAATTAGTCTCCCAGATATTGATCATGCCGCTCACGTAGCGCTTTTTGCCGACTTCGAAATAATCATCTTCGCCGTAGTAGCGATCCTTAAAACTGTATGGACAATTGAAAATAAAATCCTCGTCGCGATAAATATCGAAGGCGAGCGGCGCGTTGGTCACGGCGAGAAAACGCACCGGTTCACGCGAGCCGTTGAGCAAGCGATGCGTCGTGTTGAGCGGCGGCGCAAACAAGCTCCATTTGTTCCATTCGAACATTTTCTTGTTGCCATGATCATCCCACAACTCCGTCGCGCCTTGGCCGTTGAGAATACAAATGACTTCCTCATATAAATGTCGCTCCGGTTTGAGCGCGTCGCCGGGCGCAATCTCACCGATATAGCTCGCCGGTGATGCCTTGCATGCCGTGCAACTGCACAAACGCCGCCTGGCCGCCCAGGCGCGCATACGGCGCCACTTCGAGCGCGCGCAGATCGGCCATGCCGTGGCCCGAGTGAATGGGCAACCCCTGGCTTTTCATCCAACGCACGTAGCCGGTTTTTTGATTAAGCGGCGCAATGTCCATAATTTTCTCCTCTAATACGCTGCCACTATCTATCTCCGAATTCGGTGCAATCTCAAGGCTGGTACGTGGTCAAGCATAGCAGTCGTACGAATTGCGACTCATGATATTATTCCGAGGCCACAAGCCTAAGAATTCGCCCTCTCTTCGACTGATCTGGCTTGTACCAGAACTCCGGGTTGCTCTTGAAAATATTCTTGGGAATCCTCGCGTAGACCAGATTGACAATATCCACCGCCTCGCCGATGCCAAGATCGACGGCCAGGCTCGATAACGCGTAGGCGTCGGCCGCGCTCATGCCTTTTCCGCTCTGCAAGAAATCGATCGCTTCCTGGAGCGCAATCCGCGTCGCTTCGTTCAAGTCCGTGCTCAAGCCGGTGGTGAGATAATCCGTCGCGGTTTCGACCCGCGGCTGCTTGAGCGTTTTTTCTTGTGCACGATAAATTGCAGCGTCGGCTTGAGCGAGATCTCGATCGCGCCGCCGTCGACCTCGCCGTCGCCTTGCACGGCGTGGCCGTCGCCGGTAAAAATTGACCGCCCTTGTTGAAAACCGGCAAAAACAGCGACGAGCCGATGCCGGTGAACTTGAGATCGATGTTGCCGCCCCAGGCGCCCGGCGGCGTCGACGATACCATGCCCAAGCTCGTCGGCGGCGACACCGCCATGATACCCATGAAAGGGTTGAGGGGGATTTGGATATCATCCGAAAACAGCGCGATGCGGCGTTCCAAATCGAGGCGAATCAGCTTGGCCGACGGCTCTTGGAGCAACTTCGGCAACACACCTTTGCCGGGGCCGGTGTTGTTGACGCCGTAAGGCACGCGGAACTTGATGTCGAGCACGCGCACTTCGAGCGTGTCGCCCGGCTCCGCCCCTTCGACGTAAATCGGTCCGGTGAGGATATGTACGCTGGCACCTTTGGGACGTTTCACCTCCGCATAGACGGATTTGGCATCGGCGAGCACTTCATGATTTGGGATTCCGTAAGCACCGAAGAACTTCTCTGGATCTTTGTTGGTCGTCAGTCCTTGGTGCGACAGCGCTTCGATCTCGACAACCTGACCGGACTTGATCGTCAGCGCGGGCGCCAGGTTGGCGGCTATATAACCCCAGAGAACCGTGTCTGAAGTTGAGTGGAGTGTCGCGTCCGGCGCGATCGGTGGATTGACCGGCCGGCGACGTGAATCCGAGAAAATTTCGTTCATGGTCGAGATCCTTTCAGGGCAGCGAGCAACAAATCGCCATCCATCGCGGTCAAAACAAAGGGCAGTGAAGACGTTGATGCTCCACTGCCCTTTACCCTTAAACCTAAAAGACGCGGCTAATCGCGGATTGCCAGCGCGCCGCCGTCTACCGGCAGGTCGACGGCGTAAATGAAATCCGATTCATCGCAGGCGAGAAAGACCGCCGCTTTGGCGATATCCATCGGCACGCCACGCCGGCCCGCCAGGTTTTTAACGAAGCGGTTTTCCGGAATATCCTGTTGGCCGACGGGCGATCCGATACGGTTCGGTGAGATCGAATTCACGCGGATTCCCTCGGGCGCCAGCTGTACGGCGATAGAACGCGTGAGATTCAGGACCCCGGCTTTTGCGGTGGTATAAGCCGTCGCCTCTTTTTGCGGCCCCAGTGACCCGATGTCGAAGCTGATGTTGATGATCTTGCCTTTGCGCTTTTGCTCGATCATCGCTCTGGCCGCGGCGCGGGTACAGTACCAAACGCTTCTGAGACAGACGTTCATGACCCGATCCCATTCTTCTTCGCTGATATCGAAGAGCGTCTTTGTGATCGGTCCATGCCGCATTGTTGACTAAGATATCGACGCCGCCGAATTGCTTGACCACGGTCTGCACCATGCTGTCGACCGACGCAGGCGAGGCAACGTCGCAGACGACCGAGATCGCCCTTGCCCGGGACTTTTGGCGTTGATCGCTGCCGCGACGGCGCGTCCGCGCCCCGGGTCCAAGTCCACGATGGCGACTTTTGCGCCTTCTTCGACAAACAATTTACTGATGTCTTCGCCGATGTTGCGCCCGGCGCCGGTCACGATGGCGATTTGATCCTTCAATCTCATGAAATCCTCCGGTTGAATTGCTTTTCCCGGTGCATAGCAGATGCATCTGGAAAGTTCCAGACGCTAAAATCAAAGCGTCGCAAAAGCAGGAATGTCGAGCCCATTGGAACCTGAAAAGGTGGAAGCAATAGTCAAAAGGAGCGAGGTAAACCCGAAAATCGTCAATGCAGCGAAATCCTAGTGTCCTGTCTCTGAAGTTAGCTAAACAAGTCGTTCACGTCTTAGCCGTCATACCGGCGGACGCCGGTATCCAGATGCTTTGAAAATCCTGGATTCCGGGTCGCGCTGGCTTTCGCCAGCTTGCCCGGAATGACGATCGAATCGCCGGCTAAGACTAAAGGCTGACCTTTTCGGTGTAGAGATCTTTCAAGAACTGACTATTCTTGAGCTCATCGAAGAAGCGCGGCTCGCTGATATCCGCCGGTTTTAAGTTTTCGTGCGCTGGTCGGCCGGCGCGCGCCGACATCGACGAGCGCCTGAAGCGCTTCCGCTGTTTAACTCCGGCAGCGGTCGAAGCTGCGCCGAAAAAGCATCGTACATGGCATCGACGCTGATGGCTTGATTGCCGGGGAAATATTTCTTGAGGATAGACAAGCTTTCTTCTCGCTTAGAAACGAAATATTGGATTGCCGCCGCGTAACCCTGCATGAACGCGGCGCACCGTGACCTCGTCTTTTTGATGAAAGAACGAGTGGTCATTAACAGATCCGTCACCACCGGCACCGGCTTCATCTCAAGTAATCTTGATGCCGAGGTTTCTGCGCCTCCGCCGCAACCTTCTTGATTGAGAGGCACACCTTGAACGAGATTCTTTGACAGAGCGAGCGCTCGGGCCGGAGCCAGACCCGCGGCGACCATTTCAACATCCTTGGATGGGTCCAGACCGGCGCGGCGCAGCATGACCCGCGCGATCAAATCCGATCTCGCCCCCAGCGCCGACACACCGACCTTTTTCCCCTTCAAGTCCTTCAAAGCGCTGATCGCCGTCCCGACGCCCATGCCGTATTGATCGAAACTGACGTGAGAACCGATGACCGTGATATCGGAGCCGCTGGCGAGCGGTTGCCAAAGGGCCAAGGGTTGCCGAAGCCAATTAACAGATCGACGCCGATCAGCGATTGCACGCCGGCACTCAGAGTATCGCGGATCGGCAGCTCTTCGATTTCAAGCCCGTGTTTTTTAAAAGCCCGGAGTCGACGCCGATATAGGCGACGGCGGTGCCGACTTCCCAACCGGCGTAGGCGAGACGCAACTTCTTGAGGCTCTCCGCCGCGCCGGCGGGACCGACGACGTTCATGACTAAAATCAACGCGGCGCACAGCGCAGTAAGAAATCTTTGGCGAGTTAAAAGTTGCAATTTGATCATGGTCAAATCATAGCCCACAATCGTGGTGTCCGCCAAGGGCCGAAGTTAAGACCGTGCACGGCCCCAACACCGCTCCCGGATCGACTTTGCCGTCAGCCGCTTGATTCGTGGCAACCGGACTTGGACGTTTTGGAGCGATATGGAAAGCCGTTAGTATTCCCGTCCGAGGAATCTGCACGTAAGTTTAAATGATACCGGTGTGGTCTTGCAGATTCCACGTCGACAGGTTAGCGTTAAAGACGCAAAACTTCATTACCGAGGTCCATCATTTAAATTCATGAGCCCTGAACCCAACAAAGTTATCTATTCGATGGTCGGCGTCAGCAAGTTCTACGACAAACGCGCCGTCCTGAAAAACATCTATCTCTCGTATTTCTATGGCGCGAAGATCGGCGTGATCGGACTCAACGGCTCAGGCAAATCGTCGCTGCTGCGCATCACTGGCGGGCGTCGACAAGGAGATCAACGGCGAGGCGGTTTTATCGCCGGGCTACACCGTCGGTTATCTGGAGCAGGAACCGTCTGATCGACGACTCGCGAACCGTGCGCGAAGTCGTCGAAGAGGCCGTGCAAGAAACTGTCAATCTGCTGAAAGAGTTTGAAGAGATCAACGCCAAGTTTGCCGAAGAGATGTCCGACGACGAAATGAATAAGCTGCTCGAGCGCCAAGGCGAAGTGCAGGAGAAGCTCGATCATCAGGACGCGTGGGACCTCGATGCGCGGCTGGAGATGGCCATGGATGCGCTGCGCTGCCCGCCGCCGGACACCGCGGTGAAGATTTTGTCCGGCGGAGAACGGCGCCGAGTGGCTCTTGTGCCGGTTGCTTCTGCAAAACCCGACATTCTTCTGCTCGATGAGCCGACCAACCACCTCGATGCCGAGTCCGTCGCCTGGCTCGAACATCACTCTGCAAAGTTATCCGGGCACGATCATCGCCGTTACGCATGACCGGTATTTTCTGGACAACGTCGCCGGCTGGATTCTGGAACTCGATCGCGGCGAGGGCATCCCGTTCAAAGGCAACTACACGTCGTGGCTGGAACAAAAGCAGGAGCGTCTGCGTCAGCAGGAAAAGTCTGAAAGCGAGCGGCAGAAGACGCTGCAGCGCGAACTCGAATGGATTCGCATGTCGCCGAAGGCGCGGCAAGCCAAAGGCAAAGCGCGCATCACGGCTTATGAATCATTGCTCGACCAGGAGGCACAGAAGCGGCGCGAAGATTTGGAGATCCCCATTCCGCCCGGGCCGCGCCTGGGCAACGTCGTAATCGAAGCGGAAGGCGTCGCCAAAGGGTACGGCGACAACCTGCTGGTCGACGACATGACCTTCAAACTGCCACCCGGCGGCATCGTTGGCGTGATCGGTCCCAACGGCGCCGGCAAGACGACGTTATTTCGCATGGTCACGGGACAGGAGCAGCCCGATAAGGGAAAGATCCGCATCGGTGAAACCGTCGCCCTAGCTTATGTCGATCAGAGCCGCACGCTCGATCCAAAGAAATCGATTTGGGAAGAGATCAGCGGCGGCGCGGATTCATTGAAAATCGGCGCTCGCGACGTCAACTCGCGCGCGTACGTGGCGCGCTTCAATTTTTCCGGCACGGATCAGCAAAAGAAGGTGGGAGCGCTGTCGGGAGGCGAACGCAATCGGGTTCATCTAGCGAAGATGTTGAAAGAGGGCGCCAACGTCTTGTTGCTCGACGAACCGACCAACGACTTGATGTGAATACGCTGCGCGCGCTGGAAGAGGCGCTGGAAAACTTCGCCGGCTGCGCGGTGGTGATCTCGCATGATCGCTGGTTTCTCGATCGGATCGCGACGCATATCCTCGCGTTCGAAGGCGACAGCAAGGTCATCTGGTTCTGACGGCAACTATTCAGAATACGAGGCTGATCGGAAGGCGCGGCTTGGCGCCGAAGCGGATCAGCCGCATCGGATCAAGTATCGACCGTTGACGCGAGGTTAACGGGGCATAATGTCTTGACTGTCTGAAGATCGCTTTGGCGGAAGTCGGTGAGCCGGTCAATTAGCCGTGGATTGCGGATTTCATCCACTCATCGGCGCCATTCCAACGCCGCAAAGCAGCGAACGTTTGTTTTCAAAGCAGCGCGGCCGCTCCGACCTTTTCGCGCAAGCGATCTCGGCCCCTGTAAATCCACTTTCCCGGTCTCGACCCGTGAGCTGGCGCCGCTTCTGCGCCACTTATTGAATCCTTCGCGCCGCACCTGATAAGGCATCTATCCAAGACCGGCAGCGCTTGACAGGCAAGGCGGCGCCGCGCAATTGTACGGTTTGAATTCTATGAATTGTCGAGCGAGGCCATGAGCACCCAAACCCTGGAAATCGAATTTCCCGTAATGCGCTACGACGTTACCATCCCGCTCCTGGAAGGGCGCGTGGCCATCGACGGCGTACAGCTGAAGCCGGTCAAATCGTCGTCGATGATCAACAAAGAAGATGCCAAGATGAAAGCCGGCGACTTCGGTCTGATGGATCTAAACATCGGCTATTTCCTGCCGGCCATCGAAGCCGGCTGGGAAATCATCGGCCTGCCGGTTTTTCCAAGCGCAAGCCCGTCTATCAACTGATCTTCTGCCATGCCAACGCCGCCATCAACGCACCGAAAGATCTTGAAGGCAAACGCATCGGCTCGCGCACTTATCGAACCGCGCTGACTGTCGTGGGCAAGAGGCTTGTTGGGTGAACGTTACGGTGTCGACTTTCCAAAGTCCAATGGGTGCTGCAAGCCAAGGAAGTTTTCCAGTCCACGACACAAACGCCAGGATCGAGTACGTCGACGAATCAAAAATATGTCGCAACGCCTCATCGCCGGCGAGTTGGATGCCATCATCACTGATATTTCCGACACCAAGATGTTTGAAAATCTCGAAGGTCATCCCCAAATCAAGCGCTTGTTCGCCGGTTATCTCCACGAGGATCAAAAGCTTTATCGGGAAACCGGGATTTTTACGCCGGTGCATATGATCGTCATGAGCCGCAAGCTCGACCGCGAGCACCCTGAGCTCGCGGCTAAGTTCTACGCCGCCTTTGAAAAAGCCAAACAGATCGCCTACGACGATATCCTAAGCGATCGCGGCGGCTTCTCAGTGATCTATTTAAGAGAGCGAATGAAGGAGCAAACGGCCGCCTGGGGCGATCCGTGGAAATACGGCATCAAAGCGAACAAGACCACGATCGACGCTTTTATCAAGTACAATGTCGAGCAAGGCATGATCCGCTCGGCGCCGTCCTATGACGAAATCTTCGCCTCGGGCACGCTCGATACGTGATCGATCTTGACGGCTTGAACTATTGGAACGACTTGAACGTTTTTAGCCCTTGAATAACTTAGTGAGAGGTTCTGTATGTTATCGAGAGAAGATAACGATTTAGTCACTCAGACCAATCAGGGAACGCCGATGGGCAATCTGATTCGGCGCTACTGGGTCCCGGCGTTGCTCTCGGAAGAAATTCCCGCCGCCGACTGCCCGCCCGTACGCGTAAAGCTTATGGGCGAAGATCTGGTTGCGTTTCGCGACACTCAAGGACGCATCGGTCTCGTCGGCGAGCACTGCGCCCACCGCGGCACGTCGCTTTTTTCGGCCGCAACGAAGAGTGCGGTCTGCGCTGCATTTACCATGGCTGGAAATACGACGTTGAGGGTAATGTCGTTGAAACTCCCGCGGAACCCGCTGATAGCGATTTTCGCAAGAAGCTCCGTCACACGGCGTATCCCACGCACGAAACCAATGGCGTTGTTTATGCTTACCTCGGTCCGCGCGAATTGATGCCGCTCTTTCCCAACTACGAATGGACCCAAGTGCCACCGGAGTTTTCTTACGTGACCAAAGCTTTACTGGAGTGCAATTACCTCCAGGGCCTCGAAGGCGAGTGCGATTCGTCCCATTTGTCCTTCTTGCATCGCGCCTTTACCAACGAGCGCAATCAGCCCCTCTACAAAAGCGACACCGCGCCGTTTTATGAAACCGAAGACACCGACTTCGGCGTCCGTTTAATCGCCACGCGCAACTTCGACAACCAACACTACATCCGTTTCTCCGCCTTCATCATGCCGGTCTATGGCTGCGTGCCGGCAGGACGGCCGACCAATGAACTGGAAGGCTATGAAATCCACACCTACGTGCCGGCCGACGACACGCACTGCTGGCGCTACGATATCGGCTTTCGCCGCGACCGCGCCGTGAGCGACGACGAGGTGCACCGGCGCAAACAGATCAATCCCGACTACACCCGGATTCGTAACGCGCGTAATAATTATCTCCAGGATCGCCAGATGCAAAAAGATAAATTTCACGGGCATCGAGGATTTTCTCAATCACGACGCGTGCGCCACGGAGAGCATGGGCGCAATCTTCGACCGCAGCCGGGAGCATCTCGGCGTCAGCGACAAGGCCGTCATCGCCGTGCGCAGGTTTCTTCTCACGAGCGTGAAGGAGTTCAACACCGGCAAAGAGCCGCCGCATATTTTGCGCGATGTCGCTCGCAATTGGTTCCCGCACATCGACTGTTTCGCGCACATGCTCGGCCGCGAAGTGCCGTGGCGGCAGCACTTCAATTATTTGACGGCGACGGCAGAGAAAGAAAATCCGGCGTCTTACACCGCGCGCCGCAAGGCGGCATCGTGAAGCCGCTTCGGTGCAACTTACAAAACCGGAAAGAACTATGAAAACATCAGGACAGAGCGGTCGGCCGAGAGCTTAAAAAATCGGTCAAAGCCATCGAGCAAGAGCTGACGATCGCCGCAAAAATACTCGACTGGGAAATCGGTGATCTATGGGGCCACGTGGGCGCGCGCTTGCCCAACGGCAAGGGAATCGCCGTAAGAATGTTTCGCCGTCCAGAGCGCGACAAGAAAGATTGGCTGGTTCATTTCGATTTTTCCTTGAAGAAGCTTTCCGGCGTCGAGCACCATTCCGCGCGAAGCGGTCATCTATTCGGAGATTTTCAAAGCCCGGCCCGACGTCAACGCCGCTGTGCATTGTCACGCTTCCATGTGCATCGCGCTCAGCCTGGCGGACAAGCCTGTCGATTGGGTGCATATGCAGTCCTCACGTTTCAGCGGCGGCACGCCGATCTTTCCCCGGCCGATTTATATCTTGGACGAAGATGAAGGCGCGGCGCTTGCTCAGAGTCTAGGAGACGCGTCAGCGGTAATGATCAAGGGCCATGGCATCGTCACGGTCGGCGCGACCATCGACGAAGCTTGCATCAACGCCTCTACATGGAACGCACCGCCAAAATCATCGCCATCGCCGGCCTGCACGGCTACCAGGGGCCGACGCCGGACTCGATCGAAACTCTGACCGCGAGCCGAAAAAAGCTTTTCCGCCGGCCGCGCGACGAGATGTTTCATTCCGCCGATTGGAACTACTACGCGGACAAAGTTAAACGAGGCGAGCACTGGACGAGAGGCTGGACGTGAGATTTAGTTTCTCGTTTCTAGTCTCTGCTCCTAGTCCGCGATTGAACCAACTAGAAACTTGGAACTAGAAACTTCGGATAAACGAGGTTACCCGGCATGCTGTATCAACGGTTGTGCATCGTCCTGCTGCTGTTGCTGTTTCCGATAAATTCGCTCGCCCAAGAAACTTATCTGGTTGCCTACGCCGGCTTCGCCGGCTTTCCAGGCGCCGGTGTGGGCGCCCAAAGACCTCGGGTTGTTTTCAAAATATGGCTTTAACGGCGACGTCGTGCTCGTTCCGGGTTCTGTGCGCCAAATTCAAGCCGTGCTCGGCGGCAGCATTCACCTCGCCCAGATTGACGCCGCCACGGGAATCAACGCGATCAGCCAGGGCGCGGACTATCGTCAGCGATTTCCGGGACGCTCAACAATTTTCCGTACAGCTTCGTGACCCAGAAAGAGATTCGTAAGCCGGAGGATCTGACCGGCAAGAAGATCGGCATTTTGCGGTCGGCGGCGCCACCGAAACCGCCACTTTTCTCGCTTCTCAAAGCATGGAATATAGCGCGCCAGTCGGTAACGATTTTTCCCGCCGGCGATTCTGCGGCGCGGATTGTCGCGCTTTCCGCGAGAGCCATCGATGCCACCATGTTGTCTTATCCCGACATCAATGAGGCGCTGCGTCTCGGCACTGCACGAGCTTGTAAAAATGCCTGATGTCAAAGGAACGTCCTTTCCGATGAATGTCATGGTCGCGCGCGCCGCTCTTTGTCGAAAAACCGCGATACCGTAAAGCGCTTTCAACAAGCCTATGCCGAAGGCACTTACCAATTCACTGACCAGCCGAGAAAAAGGACTCGCGGTGCTCGCCAAGCGACTTAAGATTTCAAAAATCCCAAGGGCTCGAAGAAACCTACGATTACTTTGCCGAAGAGTTTTGCGATGCCGACGCGCGTGTCGCGGGAAGGCTTGCTGCAACACCCTGGAAATCATCGCGCAGCGAAATCCGGCCGTGAAAGTCGACATGAACATCGGCAAATACCTCGACGAAAGCATCGTCGACGAGTTAGAACGCGAAGGATTTTTCAGCGTTTGCTCGGAAAGAGCTCAATGAACAATCGATCCGTTTCAATTTTGTCGGGGCAACCCCCTGTGGTTGCCCGTTTCGAAAAGACCGCAGACAATCAAACCTACGCTCATTGGCTGCTACTGTTTCTTTTGTGTTTCCGTTCGTAATACGAGCTCGCCGAAGTACCGGCGAAAGTCGGCCAAACTCATCAAGCTCCGCGTCAGTCAATCGACGCTCAACACGCGCGCGGCGATTCTCTGGATCGCTCAGGCGCAGGGTTTGTTCGCTAAATACGGCGTCGATGCTGAAACGGTTTTCTCGCAAGCAGCAACATTCAAACCGCTGCATTGGCGACCGGCGAAGTCCAGATCGGCACCATCGGCGGCGCGACGGTGCTCTCGGGTGTCGCGGGAGGTCAAAGTTTCAGAATCGTCGCCAGTCCGAGTAACCAGCTGCCCTACGATCTAGTCGCGCGGCCCGAGATCAAAGACGGCAAAGATATCCGCGGCAAGCGCATCGGCGTGACCAGCGTCGGCGGCACAACTTGGATGGCGGCCAACCTGGCGCTGCAAAACTTTGGCTTGGAACCGGGCCGCGACGACGTGAAGATCAACGCCATCGGTAATCAAGGCATCTTGATCCAAGCCATCGAAGGCGGCAGCGTCGACCTGGCAATCGTCGACCCGTTTTTTAGCCGCCGGCTTAAACAGAAAGGGTACAAAGTGATGCTCGAGCTGCATCGCTCCAATATTCCTTTCATCACCACCAGCGTGGTGACGACGCGCAACTTACTTGCGCGACCACGAAGATCACGTCGAAAGATTCCTGCGCGCTTTTCTCGAAGCGCAGGCCTTTACTAGCAAACCGGAAAACAAACCGGCGGTGCTGCGAACCGTCACGATGAAAATGAAAATCACGGATCCCGCGACGGCCGAAGAGGGTTACCAGGACCTGTTGGTCGGCAACGAGAAAAAGCCTTATCCGTCCATCGAGGCGCTGCGCAATGTGCAAAAGCTCATGGCGCCGATGAATCCTAAAGTCGCCGGCTTGAAGCCGGAAGAGATTGTCGAACCGCGAATTATTCGCCGCCTCGACGAGAGCGGTTTTATCGATTCTCTATACGATTCGAAGAAGCGGTCGCGTTGATCAGTAAAGGGTTAGGAGGTTCCACGCTCCCTAACACCTGACGATAATTTCCCTTTGCGTCTCGCGCCTTCATCGCCTCTGCCTTGACTCTTCGACGAGCCGTACACTATAAATCGGAAAAGTAAAAAGACGTTTCATCCAAGTCGGCGCCGGAAAGGGATTACGCCAATGCGCAAGTATTCTGCTCTACTGTTTTGATGGCTGCTGTTTTTGAACGGCCAGTTTGTCTTCGCCCTAGTCAGCGCAAACCGTCGCGGCAGCGAAAAAGGAGGGCGGCAAAGTCATTCTATACACTTCCATGGGAGACCTTTACCGCCGACGCTCTCAAAGCCGCATTCGAAAAAACCGGCTTACAGACGTGGACTATTGGCGCGGCGGATCGACGGAAGTGCTCGACCGCGTGCTGAGCGAGCATCGCGTCGGCAAACCGGTATCTGACGTGGTAGCGATCACCGGCGACCATATGCGCCTGATGGCCAATGAGGGCGCCATTGGCAAATATGAATCGCCGTCGCTCAAAGCGATTTGCCAAGGACGCCATCGATCCGGTGCTCGGCGCGCGCTACCGCAACATCATGTACGGCGTGATTTATAACAAAGCCATGCCTCAAGCCGGGTGAATACCCGAAGACGCTCGAAGATATCGTCAAACCGGAGTATCGCGGCAAGTTGGTCATGCCACACCCCTACCGGCCACACGCTGACCACCCAGTGGCTCGCAAAAGCCTGGATAAGATCATGGCCAAACCGCGCGCCGAGAAATTCATCCACGACCTCGCCGCCGCCAAACCGGTCTTCGTCGAATCGATCGTGCCGGCCGCTGACCGCGTCGGCACAGGCGAAACTCCCGTCGGCATCACCTTCGCGCGCTTTGTGCTCACCTACAATAAACAGGGCGCCAACCTCGATTACATTCGCGACTACAACATGCTCGGCGACGGGCAGTACATCAACATCGGCGCCAAAGCCGCCCCGTCCGGCCACTGCCAAGGCATTCATTGATTTCTTCCTTGACGAAGAGAGCATGAAGATCCAGGCCGACACCGGCGAGTTCGTCAACCGCAAAGGCGTCTATCCGCCCCCGCCGAGCGCCGATAAAATCAAATTCGTGCAGATGTACAGTTTCGGCAAAGGAAGATTTCGAAGCGAAGAAGAAAGAATATCAGAAAATCTTTTTTCAGTAACCGCGAGCTAAATTGACTTACTCAATCCAAAGATTTCTCAGTCGCTTCGCTTCTTCAGAAATGACAATAGGAGCGCACTGATTCAAAGCTGTCATTTCGACCGCTCTTTGTCATTTCGACCGAAGGGAGAAATCCTTCTTCGCAATTTTAGGATGAAACCGCAGATCAAGCGCATACATTGAATAGAATTTGGGAGGAAAGCGAATGGCGGAATTCGTTATCGACGCAGACGGCCACATCATGGAAGACCACAAGGACATTTTCGCTCACATCAAAGGCAACTTCAGCGAAATGGATTGGCACTCTACGTGGCCGATGTTCGACGCCGACGGCTGGCAGCGCGGCCTGGCGCGCAAAGGCAAGCGCGAAGATCCCGGACGCCGAAGCGCTGGGTACGCTTTCAGAACGAACACGGCATCGACTGCGCCGTGCTTTATCCGACTTCCGCGCTGGCATTGGGCATGATCCAACTCCCAGCGTGGGCGTCGGCAATCGCGCAGGGCTACAACGACTGGCTCTACGACCGCTTCATCAGCTCAATCGCCGCGCCTCAAAGGCGTCGCGCTGCTCGCGCCACGCAAGATCCGAAGGCCGCCGCCGCGGAACTGCGCCGCTGCGTGAAGAGAGCTCGGCTTCAGCGCCGGACTCTTACCGTCCGTGACGAATAACCGAACGCCGCTCTACGGCTCTCCGGTGTTTCATGAAATCTATGACGAAGCCCAGCGCCTCGACGTGCCGCTCACGATCCACGGCGGCGTCAGCCAAAATCTCGGCCTCGACCGCGTGGCGCAGCTTTTTGGAAGCGCACATGCTCGAACATCCCGTCGGGTTATTTCTGCAAATCACCAACATGATGTTTCAAGGTGTTTTTCAAGAGTTTCCCAAGCTGCGCATGGCCTATCTCTGAAGCCGGCGCCGGCTGGGTGCCGTTCATGATGGACCGCATGGAAGAAGACTACGAAAAATTCGCCGCCCGCCTCGCGCCTGCAACTAAAGAATCCACCGAGCCATTTCTTCAAGAGCGGCAACATCTTCGTCACCATGGAAGTCGAAGAACGCACCGCGCCCTACATCGCCGACTTAGTTCATCCTGACGTCATCATGTGGGCCTCCGACTTCCCGCACGAACGCGAACGCGACCAATTCGGCGGCGACCTGCCCCACCTCTACGCGCGCAAAGATCTTTCCGATGATTTCAAAAGAAAAATGCTCTACGACAACCCCGTGCGATTTTACCGCTTCAGCGAAGGCGATGATCGCGGCGGCGAGGAAGGCAAAGGGGAACTGACGCTAAAAGTTAATCCAGCGCGTTCCGTCTGACGGCCCGTCCTGGTTCATGCACGGCGCCGTTTGCTTTTCGTTGAGACGGTCTGCAAACCAGCCGGAGGTTTGTGGCGGAGCTGGAAGCGTCGTCGGGTGAGGCGCTGCTTACGTCGCGTCGCGCGGTCATCTGCTTACGACGACGCTCTAAGCAGGGCGCGCTCAAGCGGCGGAGGCACTTCGAGCCGAAAGAAACGATCCGCCGAATATCCGTAGTCCTCACCGCTTTCATCAACTACGCGTAAATACCCATGGGATTCCCGCTTCTGATCAGGAATGACCCGATAGAGTTTTCCCACCTCGAGAGAGAAGCTTTGTACTTTTTGTTGTTGATACAGACCGCGAAATATCTCTCTGGTTTGGTTCGTTTCTTCATGGCTAATCCAGCAAAGGGAACTTTATCTTGAGTTCCTTCCGTCCGATACCGTGGGACTTCAGCAGCGCAGTTCGAATTGTGCCATCCATGAGCCGCACCCTTGCGATCCCCTTCAATTTTCCCCACCGCCCTCGACCGTAGCGTCTACGCAGGCGGGCGAGCTCGCGGGCGCTTCCGCCAATCGCAATCGGCTGAATGTCTCTGACCTCGCCGATAAGTTCGAAATCCATTGACCCCGCATAGAAGCACTCCCTTCTCTAAAAGATCCAGCCAACGCTTGACGCTCGCAACAACGTGGCGAGCGCGACCAATTCGGCTGGCGACCTGCCGCGCACCTCTACGCGCGCAAAGATCCTGTCCAATGATTTCAAACGAAAATGCTCTACGACAACCCGGTGCGATTTTACCGTTTTCAGCGAAGGCGACATCGCAGCGGCGCGCAAGGCAAAGCGCGCAAACTAACATTAAAAGTTCATCCAGCGGTTTCTGTCGGACGGCGTCGCAGTTCTCACGGCGCCGTTTATTGCCTTCGGAGACGTTCTGCCAACCATGTGCGGCGCGCTTGTGGCGAAACGGTGAGCGTCATCGCGCATTCTGTAGGTTAACAAGACCAAAGTTAACCGGCCTGCCGCCGCCAAAGTGATGTTCGCCAAGTAGAAGGCCCGTACCAGCGGGTCCGTTGAACCGCGTGGTTAGGCCTCATCACTGACGGCTGGAATTCGCTCTTGCACCACTGTGGATCTGTGTGCGAAGTAGAAGATCAAGCGCTGGGCGCCCATTCAACGGGGGAACGTTGAAGCAGTGGCGGCAAGTCCTTGCAGAAGCACAGACTTAATACGCCAGCAGCGGATGGTCGGTTGTGTATCCGGACGTGGGAATAGTCCCCGTCTGCGGCAGTAGCTACGTTAACTGGCCGCGTGTAGAAAAACCCATGATTGGGAATCAGCACGCCATGAATAATGGTAACTTCACGCTCTCGTTTGAGAACTTCGGCCATTCGGACGGCAAATGCATCGGGTTCGTCGCTACGTTTTTGCAGACGGCTCGAAGATGCAACGGTGTACGAAGCGAACCGCAAACTACCGCTCCTCTCTGGTTTCGATCACGATGGGACTGCCTTCGAGCGGGACGGAAAACCGAGTTCGCATCTTACCGGGTGCTTGAGGTTCTTTTGGACACAAGCTTCAATGAGATATCCGCCAGCGAAACCGCAGCATCTGTGTGCTTCAGGTCTGCTTTTTGCTTCGACGTAACCGTACACCGCTTCCAGTGGAAGCACATCGCAGAACTAAGATGGATAGAGGGCTATAGCGGGTTGCATCGTAGTGTGATATCGAGCTGTGGTGAGCGCTGGTCCGGTTGGGGAAAGCCAAACAATAAATCAGGTGGTCAATCCATATTCGGGCGGGGAGTTCTCTCTAAGCAGCTTTCGGACCGGTTGCTCGCAGCGCACGACCCCTTCTCTCCAGCGTGCGAAAATCTGAGGAGGCGGACTGTCCAGTCTGGGTGCCGCAAGTAGGTTCTCCTCAATTCGGCTAAGGCTTACAAAATCTGGCGTTGCCATAGGCTGATCGCGTGTGAGGGCTCGCTATTAAATGAGCCGCCGTAGGCGGCACGACAAACGCCGGTCGGCGCTATCTCCAGCGACGAAGCTCCGACGATAAAGTTTAAATCGCTCGTAATATCCACTAGCCATCTCAACTCATAAACGCGGTTTACGGCCCAAACGCCGCGGGGCCGGCTTATTTCTGCCAAGTAAAATTAGTCTAGCGCCCCACTAACTTCTTTACGAACCCTTCGTCTTCGGCTTCTTCAATATCGATCCGCTGGATGTAATTTTTGTCGATCTTGCCAAACTTTGGCTCGGCTTCGACGAATAGATCGATAACAACTTACCTGCATAGCTGACAGCGAAGGATAGGGAATGTCGGGGATTTTATTCTTGTTGTATAGTCGTAAGCTTCCTGAGTAACTCTGATCAAACTCACGCGGCGCTGGTGTTCGCGCGAGCGCTTTCAGCGTGTACTCCGGCTCGGTTTTGAAAATCGCGTCGCTTCGAGATAGGCGCAGGAAGTTGAGAATCACCACTTCGTTTTTCTGTAGCACTTTCGCGCTGCCGCATGCCCGTGTTAGTAAGGAATGCCGAGCGCAGAATAACGAGATATTGAAGTGAATTTGGCCGCATTGCCAAAGGCGCGATGAACCTGACCATCGATAGTCCCGGTGAGCGCCGCCAGTCGCTCGTTGTCACCGATTGCAAATAATCACCTCCTTAGGATCGATACCGAGGCGTTTCAGAAGCGTTCGCGTGCCGAAATCGGCTGATGAAGCGAATCGGCTGATGCCTAAGCGCTTGCCTTTTGAGATCAGATCGCGCTCTTAATATCCCGGCGCGTCGCCAGTTGGTAACCCATGCGATCGTCGGTCATCGCGATGTAAAGAATATCGGCGCCGCGCCACGGCAAGGTCAGGCGCAACACCGGGCGCGCCGGTGATTGAGCTGCCCCCGGGGTCTATGTCGCCGGACACCATTGTCTGCACGACCACGTGCTCCGCCGGGAATGTAAGCGACCAGCCGATGAAAGTCCATGTCTGGCAAGCCGCGAAGAGGCCGCGCTTTTCGGCGAGCGAGACCAACGGCGCGTGCGGATTCACCGAGCTGTAGGCGATCTCCACGGTCATATCGGCGGCGGAGAGCAGATGGCCGGTAAGCAACTAGAGTCAGGCATCGATATCAGAGCAAGATTGCGTGCGCGAGTCGTTTTCATCCTCAGGTCCGCCCTTTGCAGCGCTGGGAACTAAGCATCTGTGAATCGTTCTTGCGGTTTTACGCGCAGATTAACGACGGACCTGTCAATGAGACCGAGTGATCGCCGTATTGGAGTTGGATGAATGGGTGATGGAGCCACGAGACGGGCGGAACGCGGAGTACGCAGTCCTTCATTCGCCACTCCGTACTCCACTACGCCACTGATTCCTATCGTCTTCACGGCCCCGCACGCCGCGAGCGCCGCGCGCCAATCGCGCATGGGCGGCAAAGCCGAGCTCTTCCGATAGAAGACAGCGTAACGGCGTGAAGCGCGGCCGCTTGGCGACGCGCTTCATGTCGCGTTCGTGGGTGATTTCGATCAGCGCGATCGATCTGCGCGCGCGGCAGTCCGAGCAGTTTCTGCCGCTTCGAGGGCAAACTCGTGGTAAGTGCAAGTTCCGCGTTGACGACGTGATAAGTGCCGTAGAAACCGTTTCGCCGAATCGTCATCACCCGGTCGATCAAATCTTCGGACGTAGGTCGTGCTCGACCAGATGATCGCCGATGGCGCGCACCCTTTTGCCGTTTTTTGAGATCATCATGCACGGTGCAAAGAAAAACTGTTTTTGCCGCTGCCATAAACCCCACGAGGTGCGAATGATGTAACTCTTTTCGCAAGCTTCATGCACCACCTCTTCACCGACGAGTTTGGCTTTTGCCGTAGACGTTTACCGGCGCCGGCGCATCTGTGATCGTGTAGGAGGCCGGCCGACGGGCTCGCCTCGAACGCATATTGGGTGCTGAAATGGACGATCTCCGCGCCGATTTGGCTCGCCGCTTCAGCCAAAAATCTCGGACCGTCGACATTGACAGCCTTGGCTTTGACGGGATCCCGTTCCGATTCGTCAACTTGGAGCACTGCGCAATCGATGATCAACGCCGGCTTTCGTGTCTCTCTACGCAACGCTCAACGGCTTGAGCGATCCGTAATATCGAGATCACCGTGAGTCAGGTGCCAGCACACATCATGGGCGCGCCCCAAACTTTAGGTCATATGAGCGCCAACCAGCTCCGCTGCGCCGGTAATCAAAACTTTACGCAAAGCGGTGAGTTTAAAGCGAGATAAGGAGGTGATCGAGGAAGTAGTCATGAAATCTTATTCCACCACGAAGGACGCGAAGAGCACGAAGGTTAGGAATATAAACGTCCGAACACTCT
>ERZ1370068.1647-contig-11558_pt1 | contig 70736 bp, 118 predicted proteins | sample MGYA00561227_ERZ1370068 | MGnify/ENA primary metagenome ERZ1370068 (study PRJEB38410, sample SAMEA6850437) | metagenome | study: Metagenomic assessment of the ecological functions of the soil: analysis of the soil microbiota associated with the...
CACAGCCACGTATTGCTCGCGTTCCGGTGTGGATCCGATGAGCCCAGAGGCAGCGGAGGGAGATGGACGTGCAAACGCCGAATGCGCGTTGGACGCGGCTGCTCGAGCTGCTGCAGCCGTTCCATCACAGGCGGCGGCGACGGCGGCGGCGTCTCGACGCTCCTCGGCCGACGGGGACGATCTCTACCAAGAGTCCGTCCTCCGCGCGTTCGAGAAGCTCCACACCCTCCGCGACGAGGGCAAGTTCCGGTCCTGGTTCTACGCGATTCTCTTGTCGCGCCATCGCACACCGGGCGCGGCGGTCCTGGTGGCGCCGGCATCTCGGAGCTCGACGAAGCCTTCGGCGAAGGCCGAGAGCCGGTCGGGGACGACGGCGGCATCACGGCGGAGAACGCGTGGAGAGCGCGGCGAATGGCGCAAGCGCTCGCGACCCTCAAACCGGAACAACGTGAGGCGATCGTGTTGCACGAGATCGAAGGATTCGCGGTCGAGGAGGTGGCGTCGCTTCAGCGTGCGTCGCTCTCCGCGGTCAAGTCCCGCTCGTGCGGGGGCGCGAACAGCTGCGTCGCTGGTACGAACGAAGACTCGACGACTCCGAGGCCGCAACGCGGCTTCAGGCAGCGAACGGCGCGCACCTCGCGCGCCGCGGACCACGGCGGAGACGCTTCGGTGATCTCCGCGCCGATCCCGGTCGGCTCGTACCGACTGGTCGGAGGAGAGCCTGGCGATGAGTGAACATCGCACCCCGACTCACGTCACGCGATCCGATGGACGAGGTCGCGCGGGATCTCCGGGCGTCGCGCGAGCACGCGGCTGAGGATATCCCGAGTCTCGAGCACACGATGATGGCGGCGCGGCAAGCCCGTGAGCGTCATCCTGGGGAGGGGTGGCACGTGTTCCTGTTCAGACAGATGTCGGCACGTCCGGCGGGCGGCGGTGGCGGTGGCGTTGGTGGTGGGGTTGGGCGTGCTGGTCTTTCCGTGGTCGTACGACCGACTGGTCGGCCACGATGTGACGCTGACACTCGGCGGCAGCGGCGTGACGCCGACGTCGGTGGCGGCGCTCGCGTCCGAGCTCAAGTCACGGCTCGGGAGCGACCAGGTGCGCGTCGAGGGGACGATGGACAACGGCGCGCTCAGCTACGAGCTGAGCACGTGGGTGGCGCGCAAGCAGGATCGCAACGTTCCGGCGATCGCCAACGCGTTCGCCGAGGCGCTCACGCACCAGGGCTACACCGCGAAGCTCCAGGTTACGCCGCGCACCGAGCGCGTCTCGTCGACGTTGTCGGCGTACGCGATGGACCGCGCCATCGAGATCTCGATCAACATCAGCGACAAGACGGCGGCCGAGGTCGAGAACGAGATCCGCAGCAGGCTCATCCAGGCTGGCTTCGCTGACGCCAAGGTGTCGGTGACCGATCTCGGTGACAACAAGCGCGAAGTGAAGATCGAGGCGCACAACGATTCGCACGACGCGGGGCAGCCGCACGATCAGCTGAACTTGGTGCTCACCAAGGACGGCAAGCCGATCACCGGCGGATTCCTCCATGCGGCTCCAGAAGACCAACGGACAGCCAGGGGAACGAGCAGCTGTCGGTCAACGCGCAGGACGGCGACAATGCAGGCGACGGGCGCTGGTCTCGAACCCGAAGTCGATGACCGATGCGGTGCCCGCGACGCGAGGTGTTGCGCCAGCTGCGCGCCGCCGGGCTCGACGTGAACGTCAACGTGACGAACGGTCTGGTCGAGGTGTCGCGCACAACGGCACGAACGTGAAGGTGGAGAACGGTCAGGCGCAAGTGACGCAACCCGTAGTCGGGGCGTCGAGCACTCCGAGCGGAACGCGCGGGGCCACGTCGAGTGGCCCCGCGGTATTTTTGGCGGCGCGGCCGCACCGCGCTCGACGCGGCCCGCCGCCCGTTCATCGATCCGCGTCCGAGTGGGTAGCATCATGCGCGTCTTCTCGCGAGAAGGAGCGCCGCGTGTCCTGCCCCTCGGTTCGCCCGCACATCGGTCTCGCACTTTCTGCTCATCGCGCTGGCGTCGTTCGCCTCCGCCGGCCGCCCTCGCAGACCGTCCACCCATTCAAGCTCCGCGGCCGCTGGACGACGATTCCTCCGCCGCGCGTGGGCGGCGCCGCGGCAAGGGCACGCACCTGGCGCCGTGCGCGGCCGCGCCGACACGTCGTGGGTGCTGCATCTACGACGGCCACGACGGTAACGACGCGCGGCTGTGGCTTTCGAAGCCGCTGCTCGACGCCGAGCTCGACGTCGATCGTCTCGCCGACCGACAGCAGCCGGATCTTCTGCGGCGGGCACAGCGCGCTCGCCGACGGACGCCTGCTCGTGGTCGGGGGCCAGATGGTGAACCACACCGGCGTCCACTACGCGTACCTGTTCGATCCGTTCGAGTACATCGCTGCCGCGACCGCGGCTGGACGCGGCAGACCGACATGACCATCGAACCGTCGCTACCAGCCGACCACGGCGTCTTCGCCGACGGCCACGTGCTCGTGACGTCCGGGCCAGCGCTTCTACCAGATCCTCACCTTTGGCGGCAGTCGGTGCGTCGGGGCAGCTCCTCAACGACACCGGCGGCGTGCTCAACTTGTCCGAGCCGCCTGGCGTGGAGCAACCGACCCCACCACCGTGCGCCCGAGCGGAGCGCGAAGCGCCACGCCGCGGTGTTCGACGGCGGCTCGGGGCGTAGTGGCTGTTCGGCGGGCGCGACGCGACCGGCCCCCGCCCTGATCTGTGGGGCCTCGTGCGCACGCTCGGTCGATCAAGGCGAGCGCTTCGCCTGGGGCACCGCGTGCGACACTCCGCCTCAACGTCCATCCGTCGGCGCGCTGGCGTCACAACCGCGGTTGCTGCAGGCGGACACGATCGTCGTACGGCGGGCTCGACGTGGGCGGGCAGACGCTTGGCGACGTGTGGCGCTACGTGCGCATCCTGAACCGTTGGGAGTCGATCGCGACGACCGGCGGGCCGCGGCGCTACGGTCACACCTCCGTGCTCGTGCCCGGCCGCGCGAACGCGGTGTTCCCTGAACAGCGCGCCGCAAATGTTCGTGTTCGGTGGGAGGGACGAGTTCGGCGCGCTCGCCGACTCGACGGTGTGGGCGCTGTCGCTGCCACCGAGCGGCGACGGCCAGTGGCGTGCGATCAACGCGCCGGTCCCGGTCCGCCGGCCGCGCGAGGAGCTAATGCCGCCATCCTCGACGGAGTACCGCCAGCGTCCGACCTGAGTTTCCGCCCAAGCGGCGCATACTAACTTCTGGCCGCGGGCGCAGTGGGCTCTTGAACGACGTGGGCCTCTCAATGCGAGCCGACGTGTCGACGTCGGTGCTCGAAGCCGTGGACGTGGACGCAACCCGCGAGCCATGCCGCCGCCCGCCGCACCGCGCAGGCGGGCGCGATCGCGATTCACGGCGAGCGGGATCGCGCGCGCTGTTGTTCGGCGGCGACACGACCGATGGCGGCGGGCGGGCTCGCGAACGACGTGTGGGCGTTCACCATGAATCCCTTCACCCGCGCCGCAGCACTGGTACGCGCTCGCGACCGGCGATTCGGTGCCGAGCCCGCGCAGAGGGCCACACCGCGGTGTGCGCACCCGGGGCAATTGCTCGCCCGCGTGCAGGAGCGCTTCACCGTCGCGGACCAAGGCACGCCGCCGGACTGTGGGAGCTGCTCGATGCGAGTCGCGAATTATCTGCCGTACTACCCGTTCATGTTCGTCACGCGCGGCGGCAAGGTGTTCTTCGCCGGCAACGGCGACGACAACTGGAGCTGGCTCTACGACCCGACGACGCAGCATGGACGAACGGCAAGCCGAGCGGCTTCGTCGGCACGTTCGCCGCGATGTATCGGCCGGACACGGTGCTCAAGTGCGGCGGAAGCAATCCGTTCGGCGCGGGCGATGCCGCGTCGATCGCCGTCATCGACTCGGCGACCGCGAACGTGATGTGGAACGCGATCTCGGTGCCGAAGATGCCCGACTTCGCGGGCGTACCAGAATCTCGTGCTGCTGCCGACGGGCGAGGTGCTGATGAACGGCGGCACCAACGCGGCGGGCGCGTCACAGAATCCGCGGCTGTGAACTCCGGCCGACACGCGGCAGTGGAGCGACACGCTGGCGCTCGAGCCCGGCGCGCGACGCTACCATTCGTCGGCGCTTTTGCTGCCGGATGGCGCGCGTGCTGTCCGTCTGGCGGCTCGCCGAGCGAGACGCACGGCACGGTCTACTGGCACGCCGTATCTCTTCAACGACGACGGCACGTTCTGCCCACGCGCCCCGTGATCACCGATCTGCCCGACGGCTCGATCGCTTCATTAGCCGCGCCGGTGCGCGTGTCGTGCGACACCGCCGCCGCGATCGGCATCGCTGTGCCTCATGCGCCCCGGCGCCGTCACGCACCAGACCAACTTCGATCAACGCTTCGTGCGCGTGCGCGTTCAATGTGACGTCGCCGACCGAGCTGACGATCCTGCCGCCGGCGACGCCGAACCGCGCGCCGCCCGGCAACTATCTCCTGTTCCTGTGAAGACTCATTCCGGCGCGACCGGATCTCGATTCCGTCGGTCGCGCGGTGGGTGAGCTCGATTCTCGCCCGCGCTGGACGTCGATCCGTCGCCGGGCTGCGGCGCCGGTGCGAGTTCCGGCTCGAGCCGGCGGCGCTGAACCCGTCACCGGCGAGGCGACGCGCCTCCACTTCAGTGCTCCCGACGGCACTTCCAAGTGTTACTCGAAGTCGTCGATCTGCAGGGGAGAGTCGTGCAGCGTCCCGCCGACGGCGCCTATCCGCCGGGCCGCCACGCGCTCGATTGAATCTGGCGCGACGGCGCGGGGCGTCGCGTGGGGGCGGGCATCTACTGGGTGCGCATGCGCGCGGGACGCTTCGAGGCCAGTCGGAAGCTCGTCGTCGTCCCGTAGGATTTCGGCAACTTGTCCGACCGCTTTTCGTGATGGGCGCGCGGGCGCGCCCGTACGTGCTACGTCGCCGTCAGCCGATGTGCCTCTTTCACCCAGCCCATCAGGCTCGAGATCGAGCTCGGTCGGCGTCGCCACCAGGATCCTCGTTGCGGTAGCGGCTGCGCGACACCTGTTCCGAGGCCTTTAGACGCGCGGTCTTCGAGCGGCCGGTCGAGGACGATGTTGAGCAGCAAGCCATCCTTGCGATAGTGCACGCCGAGGAACGCGCGCCCGTGGACGATGTGCAGCGACGTCGCCTTCGGCTCGACCTTGTACGGTCCGATCGTTTTCAGCCGCTCGATCAGGGCCTTATAGATGGAGCCTGCCGGCTCGCTCCCGGCGATCTTAGTCGAGCGCCGAGCTTCGTGGATGTCGTCATGTTGCGGCCCCCTGGACGGTGGCGGACGGGGATCGATGCGGGCCGAGATTGTCTCGCGCGGCGCTGCTCCCTCAAGTACCCCCAACTGTGCAACCGGTCGCTGTCCTCCTCGAGCCACCGGTCGCCGATGTCCTCGCGGTAGTACATGTTGGGGATCATCACGTTGCGCACCCGGTTGTACGCCTGCCGCTGCGCCTGTTTCATGGACGATCCGATGCCGCACACGATGAGCACGACGCCCGATGTGCCGGTGACGATCCACTCGTCGTTCACGAGTTCTCACGTCCTCGATGTGGAAGCCTTCGCGGCTCGGGTTCTTGAACAGGATGACGGCGTCCTTCGAGCTGCTCTCGAACGTCTCGATGTCGTTGAACGGGAACGGCGGGACGACGATGCGCACACCGACCTGGAAGCCCGTGCGCGCGCGCAGCCGCGTGATCGAGCCCTCGGCCAGCTTGATGGACATCTCGCCCATCGGGGTGAGCAGGCCTTCGTGCTGGATGCTGATCGTCGGGTAGCCGAAGCGCGCGGTGAATTCCAGCGGGTAGATGCCGTTGCTGTTCACGATGCAGTTGATGTCGATGTAGCCGACGTAGCCCTCCTCGGCGCAGCCGCGGCTCCATCTTCTTGAGCGTGGCGTTGAAGATCTTGTTGGGCTCGCTCCAGAACATCGCCGTGCCCATCTCGCCGGTCGAGGGGCCGATGTCGCCGGGGAAGAGCTTCTTGTGCTCGAAGTTCACGCACATCGGAGTACACGAACTCCTTGCCGTTGAAGAACGCGCCCGTCGCCACTTCGACGCCCATGATCCGGCGCTGGAGCTGGAACTGCTTGATTCGCGACGACCACGCGCGCTTGTAGTCCTCGAGCACCTGGATGATGTCGCGGCCGTCTTCCTCCTCGCCGACGAACAGCAGGCGCTTGTAGTTCTGGGCCTCGCCGCTCGGCTTGATGACGTAGCGGTTGGGGTTCGATGCCACGTAGGCGATGGCCTCGTCGAACGACGTGAAGTTCTCCTGCGCGATGATCGAGACACCGGCGTTCTTCAGCTCTTGCTGCCCGAACGCGCGGTCGTCCTCGAGCCGGTCGCCGTACGGCGTGCCGCCGACGACGCAGCTTGCCGCCTCTGCCGCAGCTCGTGCGCCGAGCGTGCCGTGTCCGAGCACGTCGTCGAACACGACGACGTCGGCCCAGTCGACGTCGGCGCGCCAGTCGAGCGTCTTGGGCACGAAGCCGTCCGCGATCTCGCGCTCCTCGCTTGTTGTCGATGTAGAGGCGGACCTCGTGGCCTTCCTTGACGACTTCCCAGGCGGCGTCGGCGATGAGTCCGTCGTAGCTGACGAACAGAAACTTGTTCGCGGGCATGTTCGGGTGTCGCTCCTCCGTAAATGGGCGTGAACGGCGAAAGCTCGCGGCGCACTCTCGGGTCGATGCGCCACGGCGTCAGCGCGCTCGCGCCGCGGGCTCAGGACGCAGCGCGAACGGTGCGCAACCACGCGGCGTCGTGGACTGCGGGTCAAATCGCCCCGTGTGGCAACCTGGCCCACCGCAAGCGCTCAATCGCCCGCGCTTCGCCCAAACCCCGAAGCCCACGCGGCGGCCGAGCGCAACACTGAACGTGCTCCTGACATTTGGGCTCTACTACGTTATTGAGCGGCGTGGCAGTGTCTGTTACCCCCTCTCTGCTTCGGGAAGGATCCCAACCTCATCAGGGTCGGCCAGAGGCTCCGTATCCCCTAGCGGCGCAGTGGTCACCGTTTCCGAAAGGAGAGTTCTAATGAGGAAGCTGATGCTCGTCATCGCCGTGGGTGCCTTGGGCCTGTCCCTGGTCGCCTGCGGTAACGCGGACAAGACAGCGGCGCAGACGGCGATCAAGGCCGCCCAGGATGCGTACGATGCGGCCAGGATCAGCTCACGAAGCTGATGCCGGACGAGGCCAAGTCGATCAGAAGACGCGATCGCGACCGCCCAGGCGTCATTCGACAAAGGCGACTACAAGGCCGCGACCGACGCCGTCAAGGATGTTCCGGTCGATGGTGCAGAACGCGCAGTCCGGGATGGCAGCGAAGGAGACCGAGCTGAAGGGCCAGTGGGACGCGCTGAGCGCCGGATTGCCCGACGTGCTGGCGACGATCCAGAAGCGTGTCGACACCTTTGTCCAAGTCGACGGCGCTGCCGGCCGGGCTCGACGCGTCGGCGTTCGACAGCGCCAAGCAGGCGATGACGTCGGCGACGCGGACGTGGGCGGACGCGCAGACCGCGTACCAGAACGGGATGCTCGCCGACGCGGTGAGCAAGGCCCAGGAGGTCAAGAAGACCGCGGCCGAGGTCATGACGTCGCTCAACATGAAGGTGCCGCCGGCGTTGATGTAGCAGACGATTGAAACGACACGAGGCGGCGGCGAGCCGGGCGACATCAGGTCGCGCGGATTCGTCGCCGCCGTTTGTTTGTTGTCAGAACTCGATCGTGCTAGCGGCGGCAAGGCGGAATGAGCTGATGCGGGGCCGTAGCCGCACCTGTTAGGCTTTTCGTACGCCCAGCCCAGCTTCGCGAGAGACTGAGAGGCCCCCATGATGCGACTCCCGTTCCGCATTCCCCACGCGAGCGGCCTCCTCGGATGGACGCTCGGCGCCGCATTGTCGCTATCGGTCGCCCCGGTATCGGCCCAGGTCGTGGACACCAGGTACTGGGGCACCGAGCGGGATCGTTTATACGGTCGAACGCGGCCCGGAACGATCTACATCGGTGGCGATTTCACGATCGTCGGGCCGTCGACTGGAGCCTTCGTGGGCATCAGCTCGGCGGGGCAACCGCTCCAGCCGTTTCCCCGGGTCATCGGAGCAGTCTACGCGACCGTTTCCGACGGCGCGGGCGGCTGGTTCATCGGCGGACTTTTCACACACGTGGCGGGCGTTCCGCGTCTCGAACCTCGCGCACATTCTGGCGGACGGGAGCCTCGCGGCGTGGAACCCGGAGTCCAAGCGACGTGGTCTTGGCGCTCGCATTCAACGGCGGAGCCGTCTACGCCGGTGGGCGCTTCACGACCATCGGTGGCCAAGCGCGTGCAGTACTTGGCGGCGTTGGATGCCTCGACCGGTGCCGCAACCCCCTTGAATCCATCGCCGAACGTTTTCGTCGACGGCCTCGCGTTGAGTGGTGGATTGGTGTACGTCGGTGGAGAGTTCACGTTGATCGGCGGGACAGCGCGCAATTACATCGCCGCGCTCGATGCCACGACCGGCACGGTGGCGGATTGGAACCCGAATTCGAACAACTACGTTTACACTTTGGTGGTCGATGGGACGACGGTCTACGCAGCGGGCATCTTCACGTTCATCGGGGGACAGCCCAGAACCGGGCTCGCCGCCCTCGACGCGGGCAGCGGCGGCGCGAGCGCATGGACGCCGGACCCGGACTTTCGTCCGATGGTCGTGGTCCCGCACGGCTCGACCGTCTACGTCGGCGGATCCTTCACGAACATTGGTGGGTAAGGCGCGCAGCGGCGTCGCCGAGGTGGACGCGACGACCGGGATCGCCACGTCTTGGAACCCGACGGCGGACAACATCGTCCGCGGCTTAGTGGTGATCGGGACCACGGTCTACGTCGGCGGTGATTTCACCAATGTTGGCCACGAAGATCGCTACGGTCTCGCCGCGCTCGATGCGGGCACTGGCGCCGCATTGAGCTGGAGCCCCATGGCGGGCGGCGTGGGGCAAGGTAACGTGATCACCATGGCGAGCAAGGGCGACAGCGTTTTCGTTGGTGGCGAATTCTCGATCCTCGGCCAAAACATCCGCAACCGGGTCGCTGCCTGGACGAGGCAACCGGCGCCGCTATCGACTGGAATCCCGACGCCGACGGCCCCGTCCTCGACCTCACGCTCACCGGTAGCACCGTCTACGCCGCCGGGGCATTTGCCTCGATCGGAGGCGCGTCGCGCTCGAACCTCGCCGCGTTGGATGCCGCGACCGGAAGCGCGACCGCGTGGAACCCGGGAGCGAACTCCACCGTCTACCACGCTGACGCAGAGCGGGAGCCAGTTGTACGCGAACGGCTTCTTCACTTCGATCGGCGGGCAGCCGCGCAATCAGGTGGCGGCGCTGGATGCGGCCAGTGGTTCCGTGACGCCATGGAACCCGAACGTGAACGGCGGTGTCTCTCGACCTGGCGCTGGACAGGACGCACCGTCTACATCGGCGGTGAGTTCACTGCCGTCGGCGGGCGAGGGGCGAAGCCTGGCTGGCGGCAATCGACGCTGGAACGGGGGCGGTTACCGCCTGGAATCCGAACGTTTCCAATCGGGTCCGCAGTCTCTTGGTGAGCGGCAACCGGCTCTATGTGGGCGGCGAATTCGACAGCGTGAACTCCCAGTTCCGTCGTCGAATCGCTTCGTTCGACACCGGAACCGGCGCGCTCACGCCGTGGAGACCAGACGCTAACGGCGCTGTCTACGCGCTCGCGAAGCGGCGCGCGAGCGGGATTTGCGTCGGCGGCGCGTTCCGGCTTCATCGGCGGCGTGATCCGCCGGTTCGCGGCAGACTGCTCGCCGATAGTGCCGTCACGACTCCGTGGAACCCGATCGTCGAGGCCCGGCGTTCACGTCTCGAAACGTTGCAGACATGATCGTCGAGGGTGGCACGGTCTACATGGGTGGACATTCATCGTCCATTTCGGCCTCCCCAGGGCGGATTCGGGGTCGTTCGTGATCAGAGCGTGGATGTACCGGCAGGCTACGCCGCGGGACAGCCTCATGCTGGCGGGCGCGCGGCCCAATCCGAGCTCGCACGGCCTCACGGCTGCCTTCACACCTTGTGGACGCGTCTCCGGCGCGGCTCCGAGGTCATCGACGTCGCGGGGCGCAGGGTGATGTCGCGGAGAAGTCGGGCCCACGGAGTCATGTCGTTCGTCTCACGGCTGGAGGTTCGCTGCCGCCCGGAGTCTACGCGCTGCGTCGACGGCACGCGGACGATCGCTCACTGCGCGCGCCGTCATCATCGAGTGAGCGTGGTCCGACCACGCGCACACCCGGCGGTCTCCCAAGTGGCGCACGCCCCGGCATCAGGGCCCAGCATCGGCCTCCGAGCTGCCACCCTTCGGAGACCGATCCATGGACGACAAGTTCCACACCGCCGCGCGCGCCGCGTTTCCGGCCGGCTCCGGAGCCATCACGCTTGGCGCGCCGATGCTGGACGGCGCCTGCGATCCCGAGGCGCTCATCCATGTACCGCTCGCGATGCTCAACCGTCACGGGCTGATCGCGGGCGCCACGGGCACCGGCAAGACGAAGACGCTGCAGTTGATCGCCGAGCAACTGTCGTCGCCAGGGCGTGCCGGTGTTCCTCGCCGACGTGAAGGGCGACCTGTCCGGGATCGGCGTGCCGGGAGAGCAACGACAAGGTCGCGCAGCGCGCGAAGGACACAGGCTTCGCGTGGAAGCCGGCGCGGTTTCCGGTCGAGTTCCTGAGCCTGACCGGCAAGCGCGGCGCCCAGCTGCGCGCGACCGTGTCGTCGTTCGGGCCGCTGCTGCTCTCAAGGTGCTCGGGCTGAACGAGACGCAGTCGAGCGTGCTGTCGCTGGTGTTCAAGTACTGCGACGACCGCAAGCTGCCGCTGCTCGACTTCTCCGACCTGCGCGCCGTGCTCCAGCACCTGACCGGCGCCGGCGCCGACGACCTGAAGGACTACGGCGGCATGTCGAAGGCCGACGGTCGGCGTGCTGCTGCGCGAGATGGTCGAGCTGGAGCAGCAGGGCGCGGGCGCGTTCTTCGGCGAGCCCGAGTTCGACCTCGACGACCTGATGCGCGTCGACGGTGGCCGCGGGCTCGTGAGCGTGCTCGAGCTGACCGACGTGCAGGACCGTCCGGCGCTGTTCTCGACGTTCATGATGTGGATGCTCGCGCGGCTCTACCACGAGCTGCCCGAGGTCGGCGACGTCGACAAGCCCAAGCTCGTGTTCTTCTTCGACGAGGCGCACCTGCTGTTCGAGGACGCGAGCAAGGCGTTCCTCGACCAGGTCGAGCAGGTCGTGCGGCTCATCCGCTCGAAGGGCGTCGGCATCTTCTTCATCACCCAGAGCCCCAAGGACGTCCCGGCCGACATCCTCGGCCAGCTCGGCAACCGCGTGCAGCACGCGCTGCGCGCGTTCACGCCCGACGACGAGAAGGCGCTCGCGCGCCGCGGCGCGCACGTTCCCGAAGACCGAGTTCTACGACATCGAGCGCACGCTGACGACGCTCGGGATCGGCGAGGCGCTCGATCACGGTGCTCACGCCGAGCGGGGCGCCGACACCGCCGTTCGCGACCCGACTCATCCCGCCGTCGTCGCGCATGGGCCCGCTCACGGACGCCGAGATGACGCAGCGCCTGGCCGCCTCGCGCGCAGGTCAAGGAGTACGCGCAGTCGGTCGATCGCGAGACGCGCGCGAGCTGCTGGCCGCGCGCATGAGCGGCGACGCCGCCGGGCACGGTGGCGACACGAAGCAGATCGACGCCGACGAATCCACGGCGCGTCCCGCCCCGACGACGAGCGTGGGAGGGGAGCTGGCCGCGATGCTCAACTCGCCGCTCGTGAAGTCGATCGCGGGCCGCGCGACCACGCAGGTAATGCGCGGTCTGATGGGAGCGCTGCTCGGCCCGCCGCCGCGGCGCCGGCGCCGGAGTCTGTTCTAGTGCGCGTCGGTGGACCGGGCGGTCGAGCGATTTCAGGGACGGGACACTAAGCGCCGCATGTCGGAGACGGTGCGAGGGCGTCGCGCGCGGCGTGGCTCGGGCACGCGCTCATCCTCGCCGCTGCGACGTGGCTCTACGTCCCGGCGCTCCACACCGACTTCTTCGCCGACGACTACCTGTTCCTCGATCAGGTCCGCGACCGCTCGCTGATCTCGGCGCTCCAGCAGCCCGACCCGCTCAGCAACTTCTACCGGCCGATCAGCCGCCAGCTCTACTTCTGGACGATCGCGCGGCTCACACACGAGTCGCCGGTGGCGTTCCGCGTCGGCAACCTGCTCACGCTCCTCGTCGTGCTCACGCTGCTGTTCCTGCTCGCGCGCTTCCTCGCCGGCGATCGGGCGGGGCTCATCGCGTGCGGATTCCTGGCGCTCCACTACGCCGCCGACGTGCCCGTGCGCTGGGCGTGCGGCAGTCAGGAGCTGCTCGCGGTAGCGGGAGCGCTCGCGGCGTTGCTTCTGCACGTGACCGGACGCCGCGCGGGCGCGGGGTCGCGATGCTGTTCGCCGCGCTCTCCAGGAAGTGATCCTCCTCACGCCGCTCATCGCCGTGATCATGGATCGCAAGCCCGGCGAGTCGTGGCTCGCCGCCGCGCGCCGCGCGTGGCCGATGGGTGCGGCCGTCGTCGCGTGGGCGATGATTTGGCTCCTGATGCCGCACGCGCGCGCCGCGCAGAGCACCGAGGTCGAGTTCAACCTCGTCACGAGCCCGCTCGCCGCGTTCGCGCATTTGTCCCAGGTCGTGCTCGGGGCCGAGTGGCAAACTGGGGAGATGGGAAGGCTTCCGACGGTGCCGCCGCCGATCGTTCCGCTCGTGCTCGCGCTGGGTGCGATCGTCGTCGTGTGGCGCGCGAGCCGGACGACCGCGGCGCCGGCGGTGCCCGCGAAGGAGCCATCGCGCGAGCGGCCGCGGGAACGGCCGCGAGCAGGACGCGCGGCGGGCCCGCGGTGGCGAAGCGAAGTGGCGCGCCAACAGACTGGCACGTCGTCGGCATCGGTGTCGCCTGGGCGCTGCTCGCGACGCTGCCGGTCGCGGCCGTCGCGATCCTGTGGAGCGCCTACTACTACCTGTTCGCGATGTGTGGCGTCGCGCTGGCACTCGGCGCGCTGCTCGCGTCGCGCGCCCGTCGGATGGTCGATCGCGGCGCTCGCCGGCGCTCGCGTGGGGTCGGCGAGCGCCCGCGGGCTCGAGGAATTCGCCGTGCCGGCGCGATGCGTGGACGCCGCAGTCGCACATCAACCGCCACTACATCGACCGCTCGAACAAGATCGTCGCGACGTACCTGCGGCTCGCTCGAGCGCGCGCATCCGAAGCTGCCCGACGCGAGCACGCTGTTCTTCGCCGGCCTCAAGGGAAACGTGGCGTTCCAGCGCGCCGACGGCCCGCTGCTCCGGTGGGCGTACCGCGACGACGCAGCCTGCGCTCGTACTACCTGAACACGTTCTCGCGCGACAACGGTCGGCCGCGGACCGCTCTACTTCTTCGTCGCCGAGGGCGACACGCTGCAGCGAGATGGAGGCCGGCGACGATCTCTACGAACGTATCGCCTTCGGGATGATCCTGAGCGATCAGCCGAAGAGCGCGCGTGACGCACTCACGCTCGCCATGGAGCGGAACCCGGCGAACACGCGCGCCGCGTACTGGCTCGCGTGGACGCAGTGGGCGCTCAGCGACACGGCGGCCGCGCTGGCCACGCTCGCGCGGTCAGGGGTCACCGTGCAGGCGGGCGAAGCTCCCGAGACACGCATCGACGCTCCCGCGCGCCGCCGCCGGCGACACGACCGGTGCGCTCGCGATCATGCGCGACGCCGTGCGGCACCATCCGCTCGATCCCGCCGCCCACGCGTTGCTCGCCGATCTGCTGCTGGTTCACGACCGCGGCGACCCCGACGGCATCCTCGAGGCCTACGCGACCCGCGTGCTCGCGCCGAGCGATCCGATTGCGTGGCGGCGGTGGGGGATGATCCAGACCGATCGCCCAGCGTTTCCTCGAGGCGTTGCAGTCGTTCAACCGCTACTTCAAGCTCGGCGGCGCGAGCGCGCGTGGGGATCAGGAGGCGCAGTGGGTGACGACGATCCGGGGGATGGTGCCGGGTGGGGATTTGGATCGTGATGCGCCGCAGTGATGGGGAGTGGGGCGCCGAACTTGCCGGGGCAAGTTAGTTGGGACAGATCGACTCAACATGCGCCACGCGCATGTTGTGAGGAAGTGACTCAATGAAACTCCACCTGCTCGACGCAACGTACGAACTCTTCCGCGCCTATTTTGGCGTCGACAAGGCGCGCGCGCCGGATGGCCGCGAGGGTCGGTGCGGTCGGCGGGCTCACCGGTACCACGCTGTCGCTGTTGCGCGAGAAGGACGTCACGCATCTCGGCGCTGGCGACCGATCACGTCATTCGCAGCTTCCGGAACGACCTGTACGAGGACTACAAGACCGAAGAGGGCGTGCCCGAGGACCTGATGGCGCAGTTCCCGCTCGCCGAGCGCGCGCTCGAGGCGATCGGCGTCGTCGTGTGGCGCGATGGTGGAGTTCGAGGCCGACGACGCGCTCGCGACGGCGGTGGAGCGCTTCGCGGACGAGGTCGAGTGAAGTCGTGATCTGCACGCCCGACAAGGATCTCGCGCAGTGCGTCGACGGCACCACGATCGTCCAGCGCGATCGACGGCGCCGCATCACGTACGACGAGGACGGCGTGCGGGAAAGTACGGGCGTGTCGCCGGTGTCGATTCCGGATTGGTTGGCGCTCGTCGGCGACAGCTCCGGACGGCTACCCGGGACTTCCGGATGGGGCGAGAAATCGGCGTCGACGGTACTTGCACGCTGGCGGCATATCGAGCGCATCCCGCCCGACCCGAAGGCATGGGAGGTCGCGGTCCGCGGCGCTGACCGCCTCGCCTCGAACGCTGCGCGAGTCGCATGAGTGACGCGATGTTGTTCCGAAAGCTCGCGACGCTTCGCCTGCGACGCGTCCCGCTGCCGCAGACGCTCGATGACCTGCGCTGGAAGGGCGTCCCGCGCGAGCGCTGGCTCGCTGTGTGACGAGCTCTGGTTCGGAGGCGCAGAAGGAGCGCCCGCACCGCTGGGCGTGAGCCTCTAGCGCCCCGCACGCATCCCGCGGCGCACGTAGTCCTCCGGGCTTGTCGCTCGGCGTCTGCTGCGCGACGTTCAGCGCGCGCTGCAGCAAGGCGCGATGCTCGTCGTTGCGCGGCTTCTCCAGCAGCGCGGTGATGGCCTTGACGTGCGCCTCGCGCACGGCGTCCTCCGGCTTGACCGCCACGTCGGGCTGGACGCCCACGCCTTCCCAGTTGGTCTTGGTCACCGGGTTGATGGCGCGGCCGGTGGCGATGAACGCCGCGAAGTGCTCGTTCAGCCGGAACAGCCCACCCGGATTGGCGCCGCCGGCCGTGACCGCACCCACGAGCGTGCCGAGCTTGTGAGTCTGGACGTCGTAGGCGAATTCCTCCGCCGCCGCATCCGGTGAGCGGACTGGTCGGCACGTACACCGGCTTGCCCGCGAACCTCGACCCCGGCACCGACGGAGACGTCCACCATTGCTCGGTGACGTCGCCCCTCCGGACGGCGCTGGTAGAAGTCGTTGAAGTGCAGGTGCCGGTCGGGCTCGACCAGGTAGGTCAGCAGCGTGGCGATCATGTTGGGACTGCCGCCGCCGTTGCGCCGCAGGTCGAGGATCAGCGCGTCGCAGTTGCCGAGGAACCGCATCGCCGCCAGCGCGGTGGGCTGGGCCTCGGGATAGTCGGAGCAGCTCCGCAGCTCGATGTAGCCCACGTTGCCCGGCAGCCGCTGCGCCTTGTCGAATCCGAAGTTCAGCAGCCGCTCCTGGGCGAGATCGGCGGCGCGCTCCGCCGCCAGTCGGCTCGCCGTCGCCGCCCACCGGAAGTGGTTCGTAGCGATAGTGGACGCGCAGGTGCAGGTCGTGGGTGACCGCCCGCAGTGGTGTCGCGTCAGGCTGTCGGCGAATTCTTGCGCGCTCGTGATCTTGTCGTACTCGTGCCGGTCGAACCGCTTACGGATCGCCTGGGCCGCCGCCTTGCCGCGATCGGGGAACACGTAGCGCCGCGGGACCTGGTATCACCAGCGAGTCGACGATCGCACGGCGGGTGGCGGCGTCGAGCGTCATGTCCGGCTGGTCTCCCCCGGCGCGTGGTACTGCGCGTGCGCGGTGGAGACCGCAAGCACGGTGAACGCGACGGCTACAGCGAAACGCTTCATGGGTGGCTCCTTCGGGGTGAGCGCCGGGTGGCGGGAGGGCCGACCGGACGCGGACGGATGTAGGCCACGGACCAGCAGGTCGGCGACGGCATCGACGCGACGCTCCAGGTCCTTTCGATTGCCCGGCTCGCGCGGGCTCAGGCTGTAAGGCAGCAGCGCGTTGGTGGCGGTGACCAGCGCTTCGGCGTCGATCGCCTTGCGCGTCGCGACGGGGTCACGGTCTTGGCGCGCCTCGGCCAGAAGCGCCTCGAACACCACTGCCTCGGCTCGGAAGTACTTGGCTCGCCGGGCCAGCAGCGCCGGCCGCACCGCGCCCAGCATGGCGTCGATGCTGGCCGCGTGGTCGCGGGCGTAGTCGAACCGGTGCAGCACGCGCTCGCGCAGCATTGAGCGCAGCCGCGACTCGACGGTTCCGGCCCCCGAGGCGATGGCGCGGAGCCGGTCGATCAGCCGATCCACCATCCGGTCGATGCAACACAAAGCGATCTCTTCCTTGGCCGGGAACGACAGGTAGACGGTGCCCTTGCCGATCCCCGCCTCCCTGGGCGATGTCGTCGACCGTCATCTTGCGATAGCCGTAACGGGCCAGCAGCCGGTCCGCCGCGTCGAGGATCCGATCGCGCGGCCCCGCCGCCGGCAGGCTCGTGGCATGGGCAACCTCCTCTGACCAATGACTGGATTCGTGTTCCGGTCATCAGTAGGACGCAGCGAACCAGGGAAAAGGTTGCAGGAGATTTCGGACCCTTGAATTCCCGGGGCGGTTGGACGACACTCTCGCACGTTCCCGAGACACGTCCGGCCTTCGTTCCCCCACCGGCGCGTCTGCTCCCCGAAGCCGCCGGAGGAGACTTATGTGGCCGCGTTGGATTCGCCTGAGCGCCTTACTCGTGGGCGTGAGTTTCGCGTGCGTGTCGATGATGGGATGCGGTTCCACCGACTCGACCGCGCCGAACAAAGAGCACGTCAACGACACCAAGCCCAGCGCCAACGCGCGAGTCGTGTCCCAGTCGATCCTAGGGCAAGCGGATCAGAACGACGTCCCTCTACGAGATGAAGCTCGGTGATGCCGGGACGCTGGGCCTTCGCGTTCGTTACAACTCGATGTCGGGCATCGGGAATCTCGCTCCGGAGGTTCGGTGGCGTGGTTTCAGCCGGTCCCGTACATCGCGAGAGACGTTCACGTGTTGCCGACGGGTGGCATCACGTCGCGCGGCACCATCGCCGTGGGTTATCTGAACAGCAGCGTAGGCCTCGAGACCGGCTACGCGTCGCTGTTCTCGTCCACCGGCACCGAGCTGAGCCGGGTTACCTACGCGGCCGACAGCACCGGCATGTGGCTGTACGCCGCGTGACGCCGGTGAATGACTCCACGTTCCTCGCCGTCGGCGGGATTCGGCACGCGGGCGTCACTCATCCGTTGGTCGTCGAGCTGAAACTCAAGGCGCCTGGCTTCCTCGAGCGCGGCAAGATCGTGACCGTTCAGGACCGCACGGGTTGGTACTCTGTACGCCGTCCCGATGTCGTCGCCGGCGGACCAGGTGTCGCTGGCCGTCGTGACCATCGAGGGATCGGTGGAGGGCGTGGCCCGATTCCACGCACCGTGGCCCGGTCTCGACGCCGTCACGACGGACTGGAGCCACGCGATCGTGCTGACGACCGGTCCGGGCGTCGATGTCAACGATCTCGTCGAGTCCGGCGGTAATGTGTACGTCGTCGCCCAGGTGGACGACAACCGCAAGGGCACGCCCACGGGCGGCGTCTACCGGAGCTCCGCGTGGGTCGCGTCCTACACGGGCGCGGGGGATACGCGCTGGTCGACGACCGTCTCGCTGACGAAGCAATCGGACAGAGTTCTATCAGGGTCGTCGTCGGCCCAGACGCCGTGTTACGGGTTGGGCATTGCCGCGAGCTACGTCTACTCGACCGGAGAGCAAGGACGTGTTTTGGCTACGGCCTGATCTCGAAGCTCGACCTGAACAACGGCAACGTGCTCGCGAACTTCACCATCGGCGACGAGCGTTTTCAGTCGGGGTTCAACAGCGCGATTTTGACCGCAGGCGGGCTCGTGTGCGGCGGATGGACTAACTGCGACACGTCCGACGGGCCGTACCAAGGCTGGTTCGCCACCGTGAACACAAGCGCGACGGTCGTGCCGGCGACGCCGGCCGAGTCCGCCCCAGCGACGGCGGCGCCGGATCGTCGGGGCGCGATGGGCCCCGCTAGCGAGAGCGGAACCGCATGCCGCGCTGATGCGCGACTGCGGGACGGTAAGGTACTCTACCACCCGGCACGTCTCAGGGATGGAACCCCCGAGCCTCGATCGCAAGGAAGGGAGACCCTCATGAAGAGACAGATCCAGGCCGTTTCGTTGCTGCTTGGCCTCGCGTTGTCGGTTCTCGTCTCGATGGCCGCGGCGGAAGGCTCGAGCCCGCCGCCCAAGCCGAAACCCAAGGCCGCCGCCAAGCCCGCGGGCCACTCCGGTCACGCGCAAGGACAACGTCACCGACACCATCAACGGCGTCGAGATCGTCGATCCCTACCGCTGGCTCGAGGACCAGCAGAGCCCCGAGACGCGCAAGTGGATCGCGGCCGAGAACACCTACACACAGTCACAGCTCGGCACGCGGCCCACACTGACGGAGCTGCGCGCCCGGCTCGGTGGCTTGATGCGCACCGAACGCATGAGCGTGCCCATGGCGCGCGACGGCAAGTACTACTTCAGCCTCCAGCGCGCGAACCAGGACCTGGCCACGATCTGCCGGCGCGCGAGCGCCAGTGGCGAGACCCAAGTCCTCGTCGACCCGATGCCGATGAGCAAGGATCACACGACGAGCGTCGGGCTCATGGACGTGTCGCGCGAACGGCGCACGCATGGCGTACAGCGTGCGGCGCGGCGGCACCGACGAGGTCGAGATACGCGTGCGCAACGCCGACGCCCCGCGCGACCTGCCCGACACACTCAAGTACGGCCTCTACGGGTCCGTCTCACTGACTCCCGACGGCGCCGGCATGTACTACGCCAAGCGCAATCGCGACACCGGCGGCCCGCATCTACTTCCACGAGATCGGCACCAAGGTCGCGAACGACGTCGAAGTGTTCGGCAACGGCTTCGGCAGGGACGTGTGGGTCAACGCCCAGCTCTCGGACGACGGCCGCCACGTGCTGTACTCCGCCGATCACGGCTGGGGGCGGAGCGAGATCTACGTCGGCGGCATCGCCCCCGATTCCAAGATCGAGCCCATCGTCACCGACATCGACGCCCACTTCAATTGCACCATGGTCGGCGATCGCATCCTGGTCCACACCGATTGGAAGGCGCCCAAGTATCGCCTCATGCTCGCCGACATGGACCAACCCGCGCCCGCCAAGTGGCGCGAGATCGTGCCCGAGGGGAAGGACGTGCTGCAGGACGTCACGTACATCGGCGGGAAGATCTACGCCACGTACCTGCACGACGTCGTCACCGAGATCAAGACCTTCACGCTGAACGGCGAGCCCACCGGCAACGTGCCGCTGCCCGGCATCGGCTCCGCCTCCGTGAGCGGCGAGCCCGACGGCAAGGAAGCGTTCATCACGTTCACGAGCTTCACCACGCCGCCCACCACGTTCCGCGACGACATCAAGACCGGCGATCGCGATGTGTGGTCCAAGCCAACCGTCGACATCGACCCCGGAGCAGTTCGCCGTCGAGCAGGTCTGGTACACGTCGAAGGACAGCACGACACGGATCCCCATGTTCCTCGTCCACAAGAAGGGCCTCGAGATCGGCACCAACCGTCCCGTCCTGCTCTACGGCTACGGCGGCTTCAACGTCGCCATCACGCCCGCGTTCCGCGCCACGGCGGTCGCGTGCGCTGGAGCGCGGCGGCGTGTTCGCGGTCGCCAACCTCGCGCGGCGGTCCGAGTTCGGCGAGGCCTGGCACAAGGCCGGCATGCTCGCGAACAAGCAGAACGTGTTCGACGACTTCATGCGCCGCCGCCGACTGGCTGATCGCCAACCACTACACGACGCCAAAGCGTCTCGCGATCCAGGGCGGCAGCAACGGCGGACTGTTGGTCGGCGCGGTGCTGACCCAGCGACCCGAGCTTTACCGCGCCGTGCTGTGCCAGTTTCCCGACTTGGACATGGTTCGCTACTACCAGTTCAAGAACAACAACCCGCCCGCGCTGCTCGAGTACGGCAACGCGAGCGACCCCGAGCAGTTCAAGTACCTGGTCGCGTACTCGCCCTACCAGAACGTGAAGGACGGCACCGCGTACCCCGCCGTGATGCTCACGAGCGGCGACGCCGACACGCGCGTCCCGCCGCTCCAGGCGCGGAAGATGACCGCGCGCCTCCAGGCGCGCGACGACGTCGAAGCTACCCGTGCTGCTGCGCTATGACACGCGCGCCGGGCATCGCGGGAGGGAGGCCGCTCGCGAAGGTCATCGACGACACGGCGCAGGAGATGGCGTTCCTGTTCTGGCAGCTCGGGATGGAGGAGGAGGGGAAGACCGCGACGTCGCCATGATTTGTCGCCCGATGTTCGGGGCGGTGATGTGACGAGCGGGCGCCGAACGGGCATCCACGGAATGAGGGTGCCGACGTCTCGCTGAATTCCATGTGGACAGGGCAGGCCGGCAGGCGGAGAATGTCGCCCGCCCAAGACCCCCGGAGGGCTGTCCGACCGCGCCATGAACGCTCCCGTCCCGAGACCGCCCCGTCGGCCCGTCGCGCTTCTTGCGACGTTTGCCCTCAGTCTGCGCGTGCCCGGCCGCAGCGGCCCCGCTGTTTCGAGCGCCATTCGTGAGTCTCCCCGCTGGGGCCGGGCACGGGCAGCGTGGCGGTCGGCGACTTGAACGGTGACGGCGCCGTCGATGTTGTCGTGGGTGGCCAGGTCGCCTCGATCCGGGATCCTTTTCAATACCGGGCACGGCGACTTCCGGGAGCCGGTCTTTCCTCCCGTCGTATGACTATGTGCACTCGATCGTCGCGACCGACTTGGACGCTGACGGGGACCTGGATCTAGTCCCCGGATCCCATTATTCGGCTGCGGTGTCCGTATTCCTTGGCCACGGTGACGGCACCTTCGAGCCTCGCCGCGACTACGAGACCGGACCCGCTGCGCGTTCGGTTGCCGTCGCCGATCTCGATCGAGACGGCCACGTCGATCTCGTGGTGGGGAACTCGGAGGCCTTCTACGGCCGCTCGATCTCCGTGCTGCGCGGCCGCGGCGACGGCACGTTCGAGCCCAAGATCGATTCCGCCATGGACGGCGTCAGTCCCAGCACGGTCGCCGCCGCCGACTTCGACGAGGACGGATTCCCCGATGTCGTCGCCGGCTACGAAGGCGGAGCCACGTTCGTCCACGTCGTGCGCGCGGGCTGGGCGACGGGCGGCTCGGCCCCATCGAGGGGTAGCCGCGAGCGGATACAACCCGATCGCCGTCGCCGCCGGCGACCTCGATGAGGACGGGCACCAGGACTTCATCGTCGGGGGCCTGGTCCGGGGACGTCTCGATCCACTACGGACTCGGCAACGGGCAATTCCAAAACCGCACCTCGATCCCGATTCCCGGCGCCGCGTTCGTGAGCCTGGTCGACTTCGACAGCGACGGACACCTCGACATCGTCACGACCGCTTCGGTCATGCGTGGCCATGGCAATCGTGCGTTCGATGCCCCGGTGATCTACACGACCGATCGCAACCCACAGATGGCTGCGGCGGGCGATTTGGATGGTGACGGTCACCTGGACCTCGTCACCGCCAATCCGTATCCCGGGACCGCTCTCGTTCTTGCGCGGTCGCGGTGACGGGAGCTTCGAGGATCAGAACCGGTTCACGGCCCCGGTCCTACCCCTTCGGCATCGGGGCCGGCGACGTGAATGGTGACGGCCGTTTCGATATCGCCGTTGGCTCGTGCAACGAGCAGGGGATTTCGATTCTCCTCGGCGACGGCAGCGGCGGCTTCGCGGCTGGCAGTAACATCAATGACGACTTCTGCCCCAACGAGATCGAGGTCACGGACCTCGACCGCGACGGCGCCCTCGATCTCGTCACCGTCAACTACGTTTCGGTGTCCACACTCAAGGGGGTTCGGAACCGGCGCGTTCGGGCCGCAGCAAGACTACGTCGGGAGGACCGGCGCCCGGTCGTTGGCCACCGGGGACTTCAATCGGGACGGCTGGCCGGACGTCGTCGTCGCGAACTTCGGTTACAGCGAAGGCGCGCGACCACCGATCTTTACCCGGATTCGACCGTCTCGATCTTCTTCGGCGCTGGCGATGGCACCCTGACGAATCGAACCGAGGTGCTCGCCGGCCTTGCGCCCTACCTCGTCCGCGTGGGCGACATGAACGCCGACGGCATCGAGGACGTGGTCGTCGCCGGCGTCCGCTACAATACCGTCTCGGTCCTCATCGGTAACGGTGACGGCACGTTCCTCCCGGCGCAGAGTCTTGGCGACGTTCCGAATCCGAACTCCATTGCGCTCGCCGATTACGATGGCGATGGTGTGCTCGACGTCGCCGCCACCAGCGGGAGTTCAGGTACGTTCCGAGTCCTTCTTGGAAACGGCGACGGTTCGTTGCGCGCCGGCCAGGCGGTCTCGGATCCCGGAAGCCTCGTGTGGATCGGAGCGGGCGATTGGAACATGGATGGGAGGATCGACGTCGCGACGATGCACGAGAGCAGCAACACGGTCCACCCGCTGCTGAATCTGGGGGACGGCACGTTCGTCTCGGCCGCGTTCTATGGCGTCGGGGAAGGACCCGAGACGGGCGTGGTCACGGATCTCAACGGCGATGGACGCCCCGACATCGTGGCGGCGAACTTCTACGGCGCCTCGATCTCATCGCTCGCCGAACGCGACCGATTCTCCGACGGCGGTCCTCGTGAGCCTCGCTTCCACCGAGACCCGGCCGGGCCGAGTGCGCCTCACGTGGCAGAGCTCCTCGACGCTGGGAGGAACCGTGAGCGCGGAGCGCAGGGCATCCGGTGAAGCTTGGCGCGCGATCGGTGTGCAGCGAAGCGGCGACCAAATCGTTCTCGATGATGGCACGGTCGCTCCCGGCGGACGCTACGCGTACCGATTGCGCGGCGGGCTCGGGAACGACGTGCTGGCGTCGGAGAGCCTGGGTCGACGTGCCGGATCGCTCGTCCCTCGCGCTCTTCGGCATGTCGGTCGGATCGAGCCTCCCATCCCGGCAGGTGTCTTTTAGCCTGGCGAGCTCCGAGCCGGCGCGGCTCGAGGTCTACGACACCGCCGGACGCCGCCTGCTCGTGCGCGAAGCTCGATCAGCTCGATCCGGGCCCGCATCGGATCGAATTGGCGGAAGCCGAGGTCGTGGCAGGCAGGCATCTACTTCGCGAAGCTCGTCCAGGGTGCGCAGTCGGTCCGCGCCAAGTGGTGCCTGCTCAAGTAGAGTCGCCCGCGGCACGGCCTGTACTGACTATGACCAGCCGATCTCCGAATCTGCCCTGGAGAGTCGAGTGGATCCCGGCACCTTTGCGTCCGGGCAGGTGAAATCGTGCAAGCCGCAATCATCTACAGCTCAACTACTTTACGGAAGTGAATTCCGGTGGCTACAGTTATCGGAGCAACATGGCGGTCAGGAGTTCGAATCCCAGCCCGGCTGACGGGCGACCGCTCCTCGACCACGACACCGCGCCGCGACTTCCGAGAGGAGACCCTTCATGCGTCGTCTATTTCTTTTGCTCCTGGCCATCGCCATGGTCGGATTCTCGACCTTGGGCTGTGGCAATGGAGGCGTGACCTCACCCTCGAGGCACGGGCACCGTCCGCGTGTCGCTCACCGACGCCCCTGCCGCATACGACTCGATCGTGCTCAACGTCCGTGAGGTCACCGTGCATCGCGACGGGCCCGACAACGAGGGCTGGTTCACGGTGGCGACGCCCGAAACCTTGGTCGATCTGCTGCTGCTCCGGCAACGGTGTGTTCACGAACCTCGGATCCGCCATGGTGCCGTCCGGCCACTACACCCAGATGCGGCTCATCCTCGACTCGGGTTCGTACATCGTCGTGGACTTGGTACGGCACGATCTCTTCGTGCCGAGCGGGCTCCAGACGGGGCTCAAGCTCGTGGGCGGCTTTGACGTGCCCGACGGTGGACTCGTCGACGTCGGCATCGACTTCGATGCGGCGCGATCCGTCCACGTCACCGGCAATGGTAGGTACAATGCTGAAGCCCACCGCTCGCGTTCACGTGCTCGCGACCACCGGCTCCATCACCGGCGTGGTGTCGCCGGCGAATCCCGCGAGCAACGTGTCGGCCGTGGCCGGGGCCGATACGGTTGCGTCCACGGTCTCCGGCGAGGCCGGAGCATTCACGCTCGCACTGCTTCCGGCCGGCCTCTACGACGTGCACATCGACGCCCCTGGTGGATTTCGCGACACGACAATTGCGGGTGTGTCGGTAACGGCGGGTCAGGCTCACGACATCGGCGTCGTGACGTTATCGCCCCAGTGATTCGCAGAAGTCGAGGGATCGAGTAGGGCTCGATCCCTCGACTACGCCGCCGCTCGCGGCCTCTGCTTCTTCGGGGACCGCGCGTGCAGCACGCCGAGCCGCGCGCTCGCCTCGGCGAGCTGCTGGCGATGGTAGTCCATCGCCGATCAGCGTGAAGGCTTCGAACACCTCGTGCTCGGAGACCCCGAGCGCGCGGGCGTACTCGGGAACCTGGTCCGTCGTGGGCAAGGCGGTCGATGACTCGAGCGCGGCCAGCGCATCCAGCGGCCATCCTAGCCGGGTCGCCAGCTCTTCGCGGCTCGGCTCACCCGGCGCCGCGTGCCGCAGGGCAACGAGCGGACCATAGCCGGCCTCCTCCGCATGATGCCACCGTTCCGCTCCCGCCAAGCTCCCCGTCGGCTCGAGCGCCATCCTGCGCACCACCTCGAGGTCGAAGCGCGTGCCCGGACACGTCGTGCCGGGCTTGATGGCGCGGTGGCCGATGATGCGCTCGGGCGGAAGCCCGTACTCGACCATGGCAGGAAGGATCACGAGCCCCACGAGCGCTTCGGAGCATGGCGACGGGCGGCGCGGCGTCATCGAAGTTGCCGATGCAGCAGACGTGGAGCGCGCGCGCGTTCATCTGCTCCTCGGGACAGGCCGCGCCCGGGTCGAGCTCGGATCGGCCCAGCAGCACTTCGAAGTGATCGCCCACCAGCTCGACGCCGTAGTGGTAACCGATCGCGTGCCAGCCGCGGGTGTCGACGTGGTGGTGGCGGATCGCTCCCCAGCTCACGGTCTGGCCGTCCCCGGTGAGCGAGTGGTGGAGCATGATGTGGGTGCGCGGGAGCATCCCCTGGGGTATCGGCCGGCAGCGCCGGGGTCCTTACGATGATGCTTGGGCCGGGGCGGGGGCGCCGCCGCCCCACTCGACCTCGCCGCCGGGGAGCGACGGGCGGCCACACGTTCCATTACCGGACGAGAGTCGCCTTCGCAGCCTCACCTGCCGACCTCGCGTAGAAGGTGACCGCGCATGGCAGGAAATGCGTTCCTTCATATGAGGCTCAAGGCAGGTGAGACGAAATGCCGCACAGACGCATCTTGTCGCTGTTGACTGTGCACTTGTTCCGACAAATCCGTTAATAAGATGCGCACGCGCGCCTCTCCCTGGCTCGAGCGTGAGCGTCCCTCGTTGCGTTCGGCTGCTGCCGCCCGGGCGCCCCCACGCTTGCGATGATTATCGGGCGAATCAGTTGGGAGGCTGCCATGAAACCCTCGTCACTGCTCCTCGTCGCTCTCGTCTTCGCCGCAGACGCAGAAGGCGCCACCGTCGGACACGTGCCCTCGCAGTTCGCCACCATCCAGGCCGCGATCGACGCACCTCGCGACACGGTCTACGTTCATGGCGACGCAACCTACGAGGAGAACGTTCACATCACTCTATCCTTTGTACCTGAGCTGGGCGGCCAACGATCCCTTCCCCGGCATTCCACGAGTGCGCAGCATATCGACCGCGTCGCCGGTGAACGGGAATGTCACCGTGAGGGGATTCCACATCCTGGGCGGTGCATCGGCGGCGGTAACGGCAGGCGCGACGTGCGCGTTCGACTTTGCCGGGCCGACGGCGGGCTTACCTGTAGCGCACCCCAGTCGTATGCCTACGTTACCGGATGCATCGTGTTTGGGAACCTAGTCGTCTCCGGCATTTTCGCTCGGTCGTTGATGAACACGGTGTCCGGAGGAGGTATGAGCGGTGGCGGAGAAGCCACATCACCCTTCCAATGCAATTTGGTCATAGGTCCCGCAGCGGTGGGCATCAACCTCGGTGCTGACGACTTCATCTTGGACAACGTCGATTGCGCAATTGCACCGACGGAATCCACATCTTTGGCCAGACTTCCTTGGGTGCTTCTCTCAACGTCGTCGAGGACTGCTCCGGCACGGAATCGTCGGGGAGGGGTGGGGGCTCAACCGATGCCTTCATCACGAACAACACGGTGCGCCGCTGCGGCGTCTCGGGCGTGGTCGCTTCTGGCGTCGGCGTGACCGTGGACGGCAACACCGTCGAGACCACGGGCTCGGACGGAATGGTGCTCAACGTTACGACCGACCACGCGGACAACTAACCACGTGACCGGCGCGAATGGTCACGGCATAACCGCCGACATCCTCGTCAACCACATGCTGGGGAACGTCGTGACGCATTGTACCGGCGACGGCATCCGCGTGAACGGCTCCACCAAGATCCATCACAACGTGGTGGGCAACAACGGTGGCCGTGGCATTGCGGTGGCCACCGACTACTTCGGCAACACCGTGTTGCGGTCGAACACCAGCTACAACAACGGTGGGCCAGGCCTCGAAATCAGCAACGCCGACGCAATCCTCGACTCGGTCGCATTCAACATCGGCTACGGAAACAGCGTCGGCCTGCGTCGAAATGGGGTTGGAGCGATCGTGCTCACGTGCAACGACTGGATCGTCAATGCTCAGCGGCGCGACGTCGGGGCGTCCCCATCGGATTGAGCGACGTGGCGCTCAATCCCCACTCTGCAACCGCCCGCTCGACATCGTGACCCTGGCGCTGAGCTCGCCGGTGCTGAACCACCCGGGCTGCGGCTTGATCGGAGCGCTGGGACAGGGTTGCGTCAATCCAGTCGCCGTCGATGGAAGAAACGAGTCCGAGGCGCTGCCCTGCGCGTGTACCCGCAACCCAGCAACGGCATCGTCCGGTTTTCGTGGCCCGCCTCGAGCCAGGGCGGGCGCCTCGAGATCTATGACGCTCAGGGCGCGCTTCCGCTGGTCCGCAGACGTTGCGCCCAGAGCGAGCGGAGTCACCTGGCGCCAGAAGGAAACCTCGGGACGCACCCTGCCGCCTGGGACCTACTTTGCCCGCCTGCGCTGGTCGTCCCGAACTCGGGAGCGCTCGGGTCACGATCGTGAACTCAGCGCGGAACGACTTCGGTTGAGGGGATGTTGATTTGCGGCCACCCCGAGGGGTGGCCGCGGTTGTTCGGAAGGGAGGCGGTTGCGCGAGGACCGATGACCCGGGTAGATTGGTCGCCGCCCTGCGCCGACGTGTGAAGGATGCTCCAAGCGTCCGACCGCGGCGTGGATGGCCAATTGAAGGCTTGGGTGGGGCTGTAGCTCAGTTGGGAGAGCGCTTGACTGGCAGTCAAGAGGTCGACGGTTCGATCCCGTTCAGCTCCACCATTTTACGTGAGGGGCTCTGACTCAACTCTGACTCATCGCGTGGCTTCGACTCACCCTGCTTGTAGCCCCAGCGGGGGTGTCGTCTTGCACGGGCTACAAGGAGGTGATGATAGGTGCCGACGAGGGAGCAGATGGACGCGATCCATACTCCGTTGGATCGCGCGACGCGTGCTCTCGGTGATCTGATCGAGGGCTAGGATCACGGGGAACGAGACGAAGGCGAAGGCCGCTATCGACCAGATGTCTTTCGACTTGGGAGCCACGAAGTGGGCGTTGCGGGAGCTTCATGTTGATGGCCTCGTGGATGCGATTAGAGGGACGGATGAGGCGAAGGCAGAGCGGCGCCGACGGCTGATCGAACACGCGGCGGAGGTTCGGTCGAAAGCGCAGGAGACGATGGTCACGGTTGCGTCTGGCGCGCTGGCACTCTCGGTCACGTTTCGAGAGGCGCTCGTGCAAGGATCGACCACGGCTTCGTGGCTGCTAAAGCTGTCGTGGGTCGCGTTCGTGGTATGCGTAGTGTGCGTGCTGATCGAGAGGTTCATCTCGTCCACGCGGTTCGTGGTTCACGCCGTTGAAGGGACATCCCCGACAAGGCCCGAGAAGCCAATGCTGGCCACGCCACACCTGCTCTCTCAAGTCGGCTTCACCGTCGGCATCTTGGCGCTGGCGGCGTTCGGCTGGGTGAACCTGTAACGACCCGGCGCTGCTCACCCGCCCGGCCCTCGCGGTCACAGCTTCTTCGGGGCGTCGTGAGGAAGCGGGCGAGCAGCAACGGTAGCAGAGCGTGGGCACGCGGTCCAGGAAGACCGCGAGGCCATCGGCCCTGCGTACCGACTGAAGGTGCCAGCCTTCGACGAGCTTCGCCTCTAGCTGCGCTTTACGCTACCCGCTGAAAGTGGCAGGGAACGAATCGCTTCGTCGAGTGATCCGTTCGGCAGGGTGATAGGCGACTCCCTCTCCACGTCCTCTTCTTGCAACCTCGACGTTGAGAGCCTGAGGGTGCTCTGTGCCTTCCGGACACAGGACGCGGAGAGCCTTCTGCGCCTTGCCGATCTCCCTACTGAGCCCATCCGAGTTCCTGCGAACTGCGTCATACATAGCTTCTCCATCCTACCCAGTCGGTCGAGTTCCTTCTCGATACGATTCCCGACGTCCGTTAGGGGCATTGATGTCCCCCGTGTCGCCAGCAGGCCTTGATCTAGTGACAAGAGCCATGCCGAGGAGTAGGGCAGCGTGAAGATACACGTCGGTTCCTGGATCCTCATGGTCCCAGGTCACGAGAACATTGGCGCCATATCGCGCAAAGCGAGGAAACGACTCTGTCGCGTGAGATCTCCGCCATGACGAACACCCCGGCTACCGCGTTGCGGTTCTTCCTCGCCGCACTGAGCTCATCCAGGGCTCGCTGTGGCGTGAATGACGCGTCGCGCTTCGCCTCAAACACAACTCCCGCCCCCTCGAATGCGCTCTCCGCAGTAAAGCGCAGGACGGCGTCGCCCTTCTTGCTGCGCTCCACAGCCCCAGTCGCGTGATCCCGTAGCGTCGAAGAGGCATGGCGTCCCACGGAGTGGCTTTTCGCGACAAAGGCAATCACGGCATCCTCGAAGTCAGGAGGCCGCCTCGTGTCGACTTCTGGTCTTGGCTCCCGCCTTTCATCGATGCGGAACCAACGCTTCCGCGGACACTCCTTCTCGAGCGACTCTTGCCGAGCAAACTGTTGCCGCGCCAATTCTGTTTGCGAATTGGCCTGCTCCTTGAGCAGCTTCGTAAGACTCGCCTTTAGAATTCCCAATGGCGACTGTGGCGCATCGGGATTGACCGCTGACAGGACGTCCTGGCGAGCTTGCTCCGTCTCGCGAACGAGACGGCTGATGAGAGAGTTCCTATCATTGGCATCTAACGCTGCCAACGCGGTGGATAGCTGCTTTGCCCTGTTCTCCTCAGCACGCTTAAGTTCTTCGCGCAGGCTGCGGATGAACCGCGCTACTGCACCGTCTTCCGCGAGAGGATCGAGGGCTTTACTGAACTCTGCGCGACCTTCTTCCATGACCTTGCGAAGTTTGCCTTCAAGGATCTTGATCAGGCCTTCGCTCTCGGTCGGGCTCAGCGCCTTGAAAAGGGGACTCGTTGTACCCACCTGACGCGCCAGCGACGCGGCAAGAACGCTGTTTTCCGGCCCGATGTATCTGTCAAGAAATCGGGGCAAGAACACCGCTTGTCGTCTACGAAAGCGGCGAGTCGCTGAGAGACCTGCCCCATCCTTCGGGTCGAAGAATCGCTGCAACACCGTTTCGATGGTCTTCTGCTGACTTTCGACGTGGGCGCGCAGCTGCTTGTCAATCGTCATCCGACAAGGCAGCGCCGATGTCCTGAGCTTCGATTCCTGGGCTTGCGCATGGGCATTGGCTAGCGCTCGTAGTCCCTATCGACCAGCTGTCATGCACCAGCTGTTGCCTCTGGGATTCAGATAGCCCGCCGAACAAATTACGGTCTCTAGGCGGCGATCGCAGATCTCGCGCGTGGACAAAGTCCGACGATGCGAGCACAGAGACTTCAAGGGGAGCGCGGCCGTTCGTTGCTGTCATTCCAGCACCTTCCATGGGAGGCGTTCAGACGACCTCTCTGATCGGGCATACTCAGATCGGCCACTTCACGCGCCTCGTTCGAGCGTTCTTGTCCGCCTCGATCACCCCATGTGGTAAGGCGTGAACGCCGGCGCTGGAACCAGCACGAGACATGCCGTTCTGCAAGGCGCGCGGCAGCAACGCTTTCCTTCCAGCGAATGCACCGTGCGTTCGAGGGTTGGGAAACCGCGCGGTAACGCGCGTCCACATGGGGCAGGTCCCCCGTCGGGTCCTTCCCGGGGGCCTCGTCCCGAGGGTCACGGCGTGCGCGACCCTTCGCTAGGCAATGAAGTCCCGAAATGTAGGTCAGTCGGTCGGTCGGGATAATGCGGAGAGCGTAGTGGACACGCTGATTACGCTCTCCTAGCGTAGCTAGCAGGACGACGCCCTCGTCGTCAGTCCGGGAACGCGAGGAAGCGCCCCGGCCCGCTCTCAGCCACGGACAGCTTCCACGAGGCTAGACCGCGCCCCCGCGCTCACCCCGGGGCGCGGTCGAGCCTTCATGCGTGGAGGGAAGATGTCCGAGCCGCTTCCCGTGAGACTCGTTGCTCGTTTCAATCATGCGGTAGTTGATGACTCGGTTGAAGGCGGCCTCCGAGGGCGCCTTCGCAGCTCAGGACGACAGCCCTTGACGATCATGGACACGGAACGCCGAACGGCAGCGTGACACGGAGATTCGGAATCTGAATGGTCTTGGGCAGGCCGGGGAGATTCGCCGTCCAGCCCATTGATGATCGCCTTGGTGATCTGCCATTCACCTTGCTGGTAGCCGTTCTTTGTCTGAAAGACAGCGTCTGACGGCACGCCGCCACCCGAGGGGAGAAACGTCAGGATAAAGTCCTCGCTCAATGTACTCGCACCCATTGCACCCGGGAGCGGCGTAGACTACTTTGCCCTCGATGTGAGAGTGCCGCTCGTCGGGTTGGGGCTGATGTTGCAGTACTGCGCCACTCCGACGAACCCTGAGGGCTGCGGGACTGGGGGTGGCGGTGGGGGATTGCCAACGCATTTCTTCGTGGCGGCATCCCAATGTTCTGTGGGCTTGCAATGTGAGGCAGATCATGCCGTTCCAGTGCTGATCCACGCCACAGGCTACCGTTACAGCCGTGCTGAATTCCGACATCACACTGCAAAGCCTCTGCCTCGCTCGGATGGTCTGTCCAAAATCCAACACTCGGTTGAGGTGTGATGAGGGGCTTTTCCTCCAACGACTCTGTGCCACATCCGTCCCAAGCCAGGAGTTCTTGTCGTCGTAGACGTCGATCCACGCGCCATTCACACAAGGACACCTGGATCGCCTGCTGCGATACTACAACGGGAGTGATCACCGTCGGCATGCCCAGACTGGGCCGCGGATTCACCGTCACTCCGTTGTGAGTAACTCGTAGTCCCGTCGCAGCCGACATGGACCAAGGAAATCACGTCCCCGGATTCGAGACTCGGTGCCACGGGGATGAGCGTTGTGCCCGATTCCACGGGATAGTACGAACTGATCATTCCATGCTTGGCCGATTCCACGTGCACGAACGAGCCCGGAGGTGTGAGCGTCGTTGTGATCCGTGATTGACACTCGTAGAGCGGCCCCGCGATGCCGTCACCGGCAGGTGAGGGCACGGGCCCGCCGACCGTGACTGACGTTCGACCGGTGGCTCTCCGTGGCGCAGAATTGCTGGGTCGCGAAAACGACCGCTCCTGCCTTGAGCCGTGGCACCCAGAAGCTGAAGGTGGGAGCCGCAGCTCGAATCCTGCCCATGAGCGCATTGTCCTTGTAGATCTTCACCTCGGCGCCAGGTGTCAGTTTCGCGAGGGGTCAGCATTGCGGAGCCGTCGCAGATCGGGCCTTGATATATGGCGTCGGCATGTCACTCGCTGCGGCCGACAGCTGTGTTGAACCTGAGCTAGTTGCGACCGAGTGGTCGTTCACGACGCAACCAGGCAGCGACTGTGTGGACGCTGACTTGATCCCCTGCTTGAGCTCCTTCGAGAGCGGATAATCGAACGCCTCGATAGGAACGGTCCATTCGCCGTCTGGCAAATCGTTGATCGCCACCCTCACGTTCGCCCCATTGATGATCCCCCATGCAGCTGAGAGATCGGTTGGCAGGGGGAAAGCGGTGTTCGATAAGCAGGAACGGGCAACGGGTTGGGAGGCGGATCGGCCGGCGGGCTCGTTAGTCTGCCGGAAGGCTTGCACCGCAAGCCTTCGTGACACGATGATCGGAGACCCTAACGCCAGGCCCTGGTTTAAGTTGATCCACGCCTGGCCGTTCACGGTGGCATCGTTAGCGATGGTGGTCCCGTTCTGGGCGACCGTGATCTCCGCGCCGGGCTTCGGCCCCTTCCAACCAGATGCCCTGCCGCAAGCATAGGAGGTGCGAGATGGAGACGCCGGCAGAACCCGTCTGCTTGATTGACGGTTGTGGGCATCCCTGACGGAAGGCTCTCTTCGCTGCCGAGTCTCCTGCGTGGCGGTGACCTGGTCACCCACCGCAAGGAGGTGCGGGAGAGGAATCACGGAGAACCATCCGTCCACCACCTTGCTCGTCACCTTCGCACCATTGACGAAGATGGCCACCTCGGCTCCAGCCAGCTGTCCCCCGACACCGACAGCGCGACTGCACTCCGAGATCGGACCATTGACGACGGGCGCAAGCAGCTGACCAGCCGCAACTTGATGCCAGCCGAGCAGAAGTGGCAAGGGTCACCATGAGACGTGCTGCACCTCTGGTTTCGCTGGACCCGCCCCATCTCGATAGCATGCGGCCATTCCAAGGCATTTGCGGCCCCCTTCATGAGTGCTCTGCGAACTGAAGAGCTGGCGACTCCGAGGACTCCAGGCGCGCCGTCACACGAAGCAGAGCAGGAACCCACATGCGCGTGGGCGCCAACTCTACGCCCGTCCCTGCGCCTCGCTCCAGGTCGATTCCCGCAGCCTGAGCCGCACTCGGTTTGCGCGGTGCACGCGACTCCTTTCGGGGCCGCTCGCTACGGATGGCTTTGGTGGAGGCAGCCGGCCAGAGAGTCGGCAGCGCAGCGTCCTTCATGGCCAAATGTGGATGTTAGCGGCGGCCCCGAGCCGACCGGAAGGAAGCGCGCGCGAAAGGCCAGGATCCCAGCGCTCAATCGCTTCGATATGGCGATTTCCTCATCATATGACGATTTCCTCATCGAGAGGCCGCCCGTAACGAGGCCAACGCATCCGCGCGCGGCTGCGGGGCGTCAAGCCGTCATCCACAGGTGCCGCGAACTCACAAATCAACGGCTCCTTCGCGGCTCACTGCAATCCCACGACTCTGCAGGATGAAGTCTTCCTGGGTCCCGGCAGGGTGCTGCCACGAGGCGCAGTGCGGAGCGCACGGGGAGTCAAACTGAAGATCCTCCAGCGCTGAAGCCTCGCCCTCTAATCCATTGGCGAGGATCGTTACGTGAGCCTCACCATTCACGCGGGTTTCCGAGAGGAACCCAAGATTCTCTTGCGCCTCACCTATGTGGTGCCTAGGCTGCTGCCCTGGCTTTTCCGCCTACCTGGTCCAAGGGGGCCACATGCGCCGCGACACACCCGGTATTCTCATCGCCATCTTGGTAGTTGCAATCACGACCGCCATGCCGTCCCCCGGCTCGGGAGAGCCTCAGAAGCGCATCAGCGTCGAAACGCAGCGTTTGTTCGATGCCGGCGCATCGCGTGCAGGTAGCACAACCCCAGCCCGCATTCGATTGGGTGATTCGATAACCCTTCCTAACAAACACCCGCAGATCAACAGCCTTGGGAACATGATCTACTCCGTATCACCCTACATTCTGACCATCGATGCCCATCGAGCCGGAGAGATTCTCCGTGGGTGACGTTGTCAAGGTATCCTTCACTGTCTCGACTCGTCGGACGTCGAGCGACCGGATACATTGCCGGCTCCATAACTCCCGATGGCGGCCAACGGATGATACTTCGGGACGCCATGGGTAGGCCCCTCGAAGGTCGACGTTGTTGTTAAGGCTGACGCAGGACGCCACCGGCTCCTTTACGTTTGTAGCTCCTGTCGTCGGCCGGAACATGACTTTAGAAGTCGATTTTTGGCCACCGCCCAAGATCTACGGATCCAACTACCATGGACCGCGGCTTCCCAAGCCTCTCCGCACGCGCGAGATTTCATTGCGATTGATGCCTCGGCTAAGCGCGTACTACGCTTCGACGATGCAGCCGCGGTTGCCGCGAATGAGTCCGTAATGAAGGGGCTCGTACTGGATGGATCTGCCTGCGGTCCGCCCGGGCGGGCGTTTCTGGCGGAACTCGCGGACCACCTCAAGGACTCGAAGGTTCCGGTATGAATGGCATACCGGTCATACCAGGGGCCATGCCGCAGGCGCCCACGATCCAGCAGCACGGAGTTCTTCGGATCCGGGAAAGTGGGCAATTTCTCGCTGTCCAACGCGGACATCAAGTTCGCTCATCCGTTCGGATTTCTCGACTTCGCATTCGACCTTTACGTCGACGAACCGTATAAGGGCCTGATTCTCGGGCCCCCCTCTCCGCCCGGGAAGTGCCTGAGCCGAACCCTTCCATGCACGTAGAGATTGAGCAGGGCTTGTTTCCTGTGGTGGATTTTGGATACCTCCCCGAGGACAACGACGATATCATCCTGCGCGGTGCTTGGATTTACGACTGCGCGCACATACCCATCGAGACGGAGATCCACCCGCCGACGTTCCTGGCGTTCGCGCGGATCGAGAACGGCGTCACCCATTCGTTTGCTTTTCGCAAATCCGTACCGGGTGAGCCAAGTCTACAATCCCAATGAAGCTCTGGCGAACCAGGTAAACGACTACACGCGATTTGCTAGCAATGACACGAAGCCGTTTCCCAACACATCGTGGATGAAGCGACAAAAGCGGCATTATCGACAAGTACGCGTTTAGAGGCGCACCCACTAATTGAGGCGACAGATATCGGCGTGCTGTCTTGGTTCGTCCTGTAGCGCCCACACAGCGGAAGCCAGAGCAACAACTATCAGTGGCAATATCACTTCACATGCAGACATGGCGTTACGCTTCAGGTCATTCCGCAGACGGCGCTGGGGGGCGTCCAGATCATCGCGATTGGGACTCCGGAATACACCGCAGTTGTGCCACCGCGCTCCGGCGTTCCGTGGACGTGGGCTGAAATTGATGCGGCAGTTTCAAGCGCGGTGGGCAGCGCGTGTGAACGTCCACGACAAGATCTACGACGCTGTAGGCGATCCCGCTCATGCGAATGTCGCTGTAGGCGCCAATCCGGTCGTCGACTCGTATCCGTTGTTGAGGCCGCGGCTGGGTGACAACGTGAACAAGCAGCCCAAGATTGCAGCCGAGGCGGACGACCAACCGTTCCCGTTCTACGGGTGGATCGACGTCGCCTGGCGGTAGGCTCTGAGTGGTGGAGTGCGGAGATGGCGCGAAGCACCAGAAGTGATTCTCCGATGAGCAAGGACAGACTTCCGGAGCTCAAGGTTTGACGAGTACGGATCCGCCAGGCGACGAAAGTCGGCCTGGTTCTCCAGAACATCAAGACGCGCGGTGCATGAAGTCATGATTACCAGCGATCGCAACGCAGCAGTCATGGGCATTCACCCGCAACGGGACATGTGGTCCCGTTTTGTGTTCCTTCAGATACTCGCGAGTGGCCGCTGGTGCCCGCGGCCTCCAGGCACAAATGCTTGCCAGCTGTCGCAATACACTGCGCGACAATCGCTTCGTGTTGGCGGTGGTTTGAGACTGGCAGTCAAGAGGTCGACGGTTCGATCCCGTTCAGCTCCACCATTTTAGCTTCCAAGTATCGCCTCTTGTCCCGTTTTTGGTCCCGTTTTAGGAACTCCGCGAGCCGGGCAACCCCTTCCTCGAGGTCCTTGGCCGCGGTGATGTTGTAGCGCGTGAGCCACGCCCACGCTCGCCGTGGCGCCCAACCCGTTCCGAGCGCGACCGAGATCGCGCTCGTTCTGCCGCGCGATGGCGTGGTGGATCTGACCGTGTTCGATCTCTCGGGGCGGCGCGTCTCCTGGATCGTGGACCACCGGCCGCTCGCGAGCGGCGAGCACCACCGCGCGTGGAATGGCCGGCGGGATGGCGGCGCCGTCGCGTCCGCAGGTGTCTACCTGGTGCGTGTGGACACGCCCGCCGGACTCGCCGTGCGGACGCTGGGTGAAGCTCCGGTGAGCGGGCCCGGCGTCAAAGGCGACGCAGCGCCGACGAGGGCGCCACCTACGGCAGACGCACGATCTTTCCGTGATCCGCGAGGACCCGTTCGCGAGGTTCGACCAGCGGGCGAAGAGCACTCCGCTCGGCACCGCCCGTCCCCGGAGATCGCGCCCGTCCCAGCGTTGCGAGCGTCCTTCATCGAGCGTCTTCGTCCAGAGCAGTCGCCCCCGTGTCGAAGAGCTCGAGGCGTCCCCGCGGCATGGCTGAAGCCAGTGCGAACTCCACCGACTGGGACTCACGCGACGGATTGGGTGCGATCTGAAGCCCGCGGAGCCAGCGCCCGGATCGCCGACTCCCGGAACCGACAGACGTCGTGGACACGGGCCGAATCTGGACGCCGTTCATGCCCGACTGGAAGTATCCGCCATAGAGGCCGGAATGGAACGCGATGAGCCCGCCGGTCGTGTGCACCACGAAGCGCTCGTAGGTCACGCCCCTCTGGTGAGCGCCCGGCCAGGCGCCGCCCACATCGACCGGACCCGGCGTGCCGTCATCCACCCGAACACGGCACATGCGCGAGGGATCATCGGGCGTCATGGCGTAGATGAGGACTTCCGTAATCATCGTCGACGAGGTTCTCGATCCAGAGGCACTCGTCGACGGGATCGTTCCGGCCGATCAACATGTCGTCCATGAGCGCGTCGTCGTCGCCGGAGGTTGCCGGATTGTCGGCGAGGAGGAGCTCCGTACCTCCGTACATATAGATGCGCGCCGCGATCGGCGACCCGGTGATGTCCACGAGCGACGCTCGCGCATAGGGAGGAGAACGCCGATGAGGTTCCAGCGGCCGGCCCTCCGGCCGCGGCATAGCCATCCGCTGGGCTCGAGCCAGAACCAAAATCGATGTTGATCGACTGCGCGGAGAGAGAGGACGCGGATGAGACCAGAAGAAGCGTGAGAGCGAGGGCCGACAGGAGTCGCGGCATGGCGATCACCTCCCGGAATGAGGGGACGAGAATCCGAGACCGCTGGCAACGTTGCTGATTGTCTGCGAACGACGCGGCTCTCTTCAATCTGTATTGCGCTGGAGCCACAGGCCGAGGAGCAAGAACGCGGAATTCGCAGGCTGGGGGTGGCGGCTCCTTGCGGCGCACGCCGGGCGGGTCGTACCATTCTGGGTGCATCGATCACGAGGTGGTCATGATCGTCGACCCCACGAAACGTAACACCCAGCGAGCGCGATTCTGGCGCCGCGCGGCGGCCATCCTCACGTTCTCGTGCTTCCTCCTTTGGCCGCGACCCGCGCCCGCCGAATGGTCGGCGAACGGCATGCCGATCGCTCCCTCCGACAGCGCCCAGATCGAAGTCGCCATCGCGCCGGATGGGGCGGGAGGGGTGTTCATCGGCTGGGAGGGCAAGCCCGACGGCGTTTTCAGAACCTGCGTCCTTCGCCTCACGCCCGACGGACTGGTGCCGCCGTCGTGGCCTGCCAGCAACCTCGTGCTGCCGAATGTGGATGAAGACATCTCCTCGTGCCCGACGGCACCGGAGGTGTTCTACGTCGCGGCCAGCTCGTCCGAGTTCAAGCCCCGGATCAATCTCTCGCGGATCACGAGCGACGGCGCAACGGCGTCCGGGTGGCCGGCGAGCGGCCTCGAATGGCATTACGCGGTCGCGGCGGTGCCGGCTTCACCGCTGGTGGGCGCGTCGCCCGAGGGCCTACGGCTCGCCGGTGCCTCGCCCGATCGTGAGCTTCTCCTGTTTGGCAACTGGCTCCCGTGATCGCCCCCGATGGGTACGGGGAGTGCTCCTCACGTGGTCGGTTCTCGAGGCCGGCGGCGGATTTCACGTGAACGCGACGCACCTCACCTCCGCGGGTCAGCCGGCGGCCGGGTGGTTCCTGGGCGGGACCCCGCTCGGTTATTATGCCGAGCGATCGGTTGTCTGTGCGGATTCCAGCGGCGGCATGTGGGTCGCCTACGAGTCCGACCCCCAAGTCGCTCACGTCAGCTCGAGCACGAGCATGGCTTTCTACGACGCCTGTTCGGAGACGAGCCCCAAGGGAACGCCGGGAATCGTCTCCGACGGTGCCGGAGGGGCGATCCTATTCTGGCTCGACTATCGCGTCGCACAGGTTACACAGCTTTACGCCCAGCACATCCTCTCGGATGGAGGCTACGCGACGGGCTGGCCGGCCGAGGGGCTTCCCATCTCCTCGGCCATGAGTGCGGCCGGGGGCACCCGCTACGGCGGCAAACACATCGCCCTGCCTACCCAATCTGTGGTCTCCGACGGGTCGGGCGGAGCGTACGTGGCGTGGACGGACTACCGTGCGAACCCCACCGAGGGCGACGTCTACTCTCAGCACGTGCTCGGCGACGGAACGTTCCCGCCCGGGTGGCCCACGAATGGCCTGGCGATCTGCACGGCCGCGGGAAACCAGAATCGGCCGACAGTGGCCGGAGACGGCTCGGGCGACTTCTCGTGACGTGGCAGGACGCGCGCGGCGCCGGCTACGACGTGTACGCGCAGCACCTCGATGCTGACGGAGATCTCGTGGCGGGCTGGCCGAGCGGCGGGGTCGCGGTGTGCACGGCCGACGGCGATCAGACGACGCCTGTCGTCACGAGCGACGGCGGCGCCGGTGCGATCGTCGCGTGGGATGACACGCGCGGGATCGAGCCCCAGGTGTACGCCGCTCACGTGACGGCGGACGGAGTGGTTCCTACTCTGGCGTCTCTCGTGAGCGTCGCGGCTTCGTGCGACGACGTACGGCTGGAGTGGTTCGCGGGCGTCTGGCGCACAAGGGCGATCACCGTCGAGCGAAGGACGGACGGGTCCACATGGCGGGCGCTTGCGGTCGTGAGTCCGGACGGGAGTGGGCGGCTCGAGTACGTCGACCGGGCCGTCCTGCCCGGGGCGAGGTACGAGTATCGGTTGATGCTCGGCAGCGGCGCCGCCTCGGAGCCGGCGGGTGAGACGTGGGTGAGCGTGCCTCTGCGGCCGGGGCTGGCGCTAGAAGCACCCGATCCGAACCCGAGCATTGGAACCATCCGGTGCGCCGTAATCGCTGCCGGACGCCAGCGCTGCCTGGCTCGAGGTGTTCGACTTGAGTGGCCGGCGGGTCTACCGGCGCGACGTCGGAACGCTGGGCGCAGGCCGACACGAGATCACCATCGGCGAGCGTGCCCGGGTCGCCCCGGGGCTCTACGTGATGCGTCTCGAGCGATCCAGCCAAACGCTGACGCAGCGGGCGATCGTTACACGATAGTCGCCGCCTGCCGTGGTCTTCCGCAGCGGTGCGATTCGCGAGGACAATTGGCGTCACAGTCGTGCGGCCACTCTGACGTCGCGCTCGAGGGTCTGCGCCGCTCAAAGCGGCGGGCGCAACGACGGACGACATCACACGTGCTAGGAGGCGCAGGGCGCGGCGTTGTGTATGGCAACCGTAGGTGACGCCACCGTCACAAACCGTCATGAACGGGAGGGAGCAGCACGGACGGAATGGTTCCAACCGCATGCCAAACACGCGGTTCGTCACATTTCGCGCCCGTTCGCGCCGACACCCACACGGCCTGGCAGTCAAGAGGTCGACGGTTCGATCCCGTTCAGCTCCACCACTCTTCGTGCGAAGCGTTTGCTCGTGCCCCGCATGGCGTCGAGCATGAGCGGCATCCCGCTACCGAGCGCCCCAGCCTAGGCGATCGACGGCACGCAGCGCCCGCTTGAACTTGACTAGCATGTCCGATCGGACATACCATCCGGCCTGTGAAGAAAGCCGACAAGGACCTCGTCTGGCTTCAAGGCGCGATCAAGACGCCGCCCTTCTCCAAGGAGGCTCGGATCGAGGCAGGCGTGCTACTGAGGATGCTGCAACGGGGAGAGAAGCTCTCGCTACCGCACTCGCGGCCGATGCCCTCGATCGGGCCAGGCTGTCATGAGCTTCGTGTCCAGGACCGTGACGTCACCTGGCGCATCTTTCACTTCGTCGACACCGATGCCGTCGTTCTCTTGGAAGTCACGGACAAGAAGTCGCAGAGGACCCCGCAGCGGGTGCTCGACAATTGCAGAGCGCGACTGGCCCGGTACAAGGCGACGAAGTAGTTCCCAATGGCTCGGCACATGAGGAGTGTTCCATGAACTCAGCCAAGAAAAGACGCCTGCAGAAAGCGGGTTGGAGGGTGGGCTCTGCGGAGGAGTTTCTCGGCCTCTCCCGAGAAGAGGCGGAGCTCGTCGAGATGAAGCTGGCTCTCGGACTCGTCCTCAAGCGTCATCGCACTCGAAAGCGGCTGACGCAGGCAGCTCTGCAACAAAGCTCGGATCGAGCCAGTCCCGAATCGCGAAGCTTGAGTCAGGCTTCCAGGGGTCACGCTGGATCTCCTCTTCCGGGCATTGTTCGCCGCTGGAGCAACCACGAACGACATCGCCCGGGCAATCCGACACAGGAATCGCCGGGCAGCGTAGCGCGGTGAACGGTGCCCAGAAGACATCACGAAGAAGGTGGCTGGAAGGCGCGATCGTTGGCGCTCGCGTGGCAATCCTGTCAATGGTCGCAGTGTGGCTGTCCACGCGGCTGCACTTGGAGCCAACTAGATGGGTCGACGGGTTGATGGTTGCGATTGGAACAATACTGACCCCAGGGTTCGGGTTCGCGCATCCCGTAGGGATTGTGCTCGTCGGGATACTCCACGTCGCAGAAATCGCCGGCGCTTGCGGAGTATTTGTGGCAGTCGTCGCCATGAACGCACTCACCTATGGCGCAGCATGGGCGGCATGGGCGGAACACGGGGCCGCGTCGGCTAGCCGCGAGTCTTGGCGGCCATGCTCTGGTGGACAGGCACAGGGCTCGCGTTCATGGTGCTTACGAGCCCGTACGTGTGAGGAGTCCTGAGGGCACAAGGGGTTCTATGCCTCACCACCCGCGCTCCCGCCGCCCCAGCGCGGCGCGCGCCGTGACTTGCCGCGCGAGATTGTAGGGTAACTGTAGGTGACGGGTTCATGGCGGGGGTTCGTCCTGGGACAACCAAGCCGGTCAAACCGCGACGATCAAGATCAACGGAGCCACTCCAGGGAACGAGGTTTCCGTCACGATTTGCGGGGTGGGCCACCGGTGACGGTCCGCCAAGTCGAGATCCGGCGTCGCCGACAATAATGGCGATGTCACGATCAATCTCACGGTGAGGACCGGCCAGATCTTTGCGGCGGGGACAAGGTCAGCGCCATAGAGCGCGCCGCGAATGGCACTGAAGGTATCCACCTCCCGTGGCTCGTTGAATGACGGTGGGGCAGTTGGCAACAACGGGAACGCGCGTTCCGTTCAGGTCGGGAGCGACCGAAGAGACTTCGTTGGCACCGGCGGCCGACTGCGACGAGTGTGCGAGCGCTCTGTTGCCCGGGCATTCCAATGTTTCACTGATAATCCTTGTTCTGCTGATGATATCGACGGGGGCGTGGCACTCGTGGGCATGCACCGAGCGCCTGCGGCGACCGGTTCTAGAGAGGAACGCTCGCCGTCAGGTCAAAACGCTCAGTTGCGACCGCAATCTCGTGGTGGAAGAGTCCATTGGCACGCGAACAGCTTTCCAGCACAAGCGCTCAAGGGGGCGGCGATCAGCCGCGCGCCTCGCCGGGATGCGGGTCGTGGAAGGACGCCTCAAGATCGATCCGTCAAGCGATGGGAGGGGATGACCCTTGCAGCGATCGCAGAGGTCCTGGAGCGAGAAGGCTTTTCGTCCCGAGCGGGGGCCACCGGTTCCACGCGTCGACCGTGCGTCTGGGGCGAAGCGCCACTGTAGGGCAACTGCAGGTGACGCCACCGTCACGAACCGTCATGAACGGGACGAGGGGAGAGCCGGAAGGGCCCAAAGTGTCAGGCAAATACCCGGTTCGACCCGGTTCGCGACATTTGGTGACTGAACCGCAACGGCCATGGCAGTCAAGAGGTCGACGGTTCGATCCCGTTCAGCTCCACCATTTTAGCTTTCCGAGTATCGCCTCTTTTCCCGTTTTTGTTCCCGTTTAAGAACTCCGCGAGCCGGGCAACCCCTTCCTCGAGGTCCTTGGCCGCGGTGATGTTGTAGCGCGTGAGGCATGCTGCGAGTGGTCCAGCAAGGATAGTGGATCAAGAAATTCGCCGAAGGTAAGGCTGGGCACTGCTACTTCCCGTTCTCGGAGAGATCGTCCCCAAGATCGAACTTGTCCGTCGCACCGAAGTAGGTGATTGATCCGGAGTTCACGGCAGCGTCAGGTGCTCCATATAGGTGAATCTCGGTCCCGAGCCAACGTGCAGACCGCGAATGCCGACCCTCGAGATGAGAGCGGCCTCCTAGCGCTGGAGAAGCTTCGCTTGGAAGTCACAGCTCTCCGTCGGCCATGGTGGCAGAATCCGCAATGGCTAGGACACCACGATCATGCGCGTGTTCCGGGGCGCGAGCGCCCACTGACCCTGCGGGATGCGCGGTTGCCTGCCCTCCACGTTGGCGGTACGATCTTCTGCGTCCTCGATGGCTCCGTCCTCGTGTATCTCCACAGCCGGGAGGTCGGCAATGAGCCCCCATCGACAGGAGTGCGTTCCTTCCTGTGACGCTCGGCCCTCTGGGCCGCCTGCGCGCTCGTTATCGCCCTGACGCTCGGCGCACGGCCCTCGCAAGCGCAGATCCTCGTGCCCACGGGCTTCTCCGATGAGCTGCTGTCGGGCAACCTCGATCGCCCCGTGGGGCTCGCGTTCCTGCCCGACGGCCGGCTCCTGATGGTCGAGCTGAAGACCGCCCGCGTGCGCATGCTCGTCGGCGGCGCCCTCGCCTCGACGGATCCGCTCGGCACCGTGGACAGCGTGGACACGAACGAGGAGGAGACAGGGCTGCTGGGTATCGCCGTCGACCCACGCTGGCCGAGCAAACCGTTCCTGTACGTGATGTACACGGCCACGAACGCCACCATCAGGATCTCGCGCTTCGCGGTCCAGGGCGATCTTTCGGACCCAAACAGCGGCAACCTGTCCATCGACAAGCCGTCCCGGCGCGATCTCATTCGGGACGTGCCGAGCATCACCAGCAGTCACAACTCCGGCACGTTGCGTTTCGGGCCCGACTCGCTGCTCTATGCGAGCTTCGGGGAGGACACCCGCGGCTGCATGGCCATCGACTCGACCACCCTGTTCGGCGTGATCGCACGCATGGACGCCCGCAAACTTCCGGATACACCGGGCCCGCCCAACAAGGCGCTGATGGTCCCACCCACCAACCCGTTCGCGAACCGTCCCAACGTGAACACGCGGCTGGTCTACGCGTTGGGTCTGCGGAATCCGTTCCGGTTCAATATCGATCCCCAGACCGGCACTCTCTACATCTCCGACGTCGGCTGGTCGACGTACGAAGAGATCAACGTTGCCCCGACGCGAGGCATCGACTTCGGCTGGCCCTACTTCGAGGGCACGCAGGTCTACGTGACCAACGAGTGCGGACCGCCGCCGCCCCAGGGCTCACGCCGCCGGCGTACCAGTACAACCGCACCGAGTATTGCGAAGACTGCGCCGCCGCCGCCATCAGCGGCGTGCTCCTACCGGCCCGTAGCCGGCTCCGACGTGAGCTTCCCGCAAGGCTACGACGGCGACTACTTCTTCAGCGACTACTACGAAGGGTTCATCTGGCGCATCCGCAAGAACGGAGGCGTGTGGGAACGCGCGTTCCCGGAGGCGGGACAACCAAACGCCACCGACTGGGCGCGCGGCTACGACGAGGTCACCGACTACGTCGAGGGGCCGGACGGCGCGATCTACTACGCGCGCATGGCGTACGGCTATCAGGCCGGAAGCGGGGAGATCCGGCGCATCATCTTCACCCCCGGGCCCGAGGTCACGATCGACGGTCGTGCGGATTCCAGCTACGGCGCCCCCGTCTCAGTGCAAGCGCTCCAGACCTCGTTCGTCGATGCGGCCGAAGGCGGTGTCGACTTCGCCAGCGGGTCCGAGCTGGACCAGGCGTACTCACGGCTGACGCCACGAGCCCTTTGCCTCGTGCTCGCAGGCAACCTCCAGTCGAATTACAAGAAGCTGGCCATCTTCTTCGACACGAGGCTCGGTGAGGGTCAGAACCGCCTGCGAGGCGACAACCCGGACATCGACGGGAACAGTCTCAACCGCATGGGCGACGACGGCAGCGGGAACGGCCTCCGATTCGATCCCGACTTCGCGGCCGACTACTATCTCACCGTGACCGGGGGCGACACCGGCGGCGGGCACTACGAGCTCTTTGTCAAATGGGCCGAGTTGCTCACAAACGGAGGGGCATAGGCCGGTTTCTCGGCCGCACCGGTGCCGCATCGAACGGTGTGCTCGCGACCGGGGACAATCCGTTCGACATACGCGTCACCATCGACAATTCGAACACTGCGGGTGTGACGGCGGGAACGGGCGAGAGCTCGGGTGCCGGCGTGAACTCAGGTATCGAGCTATGGATTCCGCTGGGGGCGCTGGTTCTCCGACCGGAACCGTCCGTGTCGCCGCGTTCGTCAACGGCAGCTATGGGGATTTCGTGTCGAATCAGGTCCTCGGCGGGCTGCCGATCGGAACGCCGAGCCTTGGTGATCCGCGCTTCGTCGACTTCACCGCCATTCCCGGGTTGCAATACTTCTGGGCGCACCGTGAAGACCTCGTGAGCGCACCACCGCGCGTGGCCTCCGAGGTCGCGCTCACGGTACGCGTGTCACCAATCCCATTCGCCACGTTGGCCCGAGTACTGTTCACTCTACCGGATCGGGGGCCTGCCACGATCGATGCGTACGACGTGGCCGGGCACAGTGTGCAGCATCTGCTGGACGGCGTGCTGTCCGCGGGACCTCACGATTTCGTGTGGCGCCCGCGCGATGCGAAGTGGGCGCTCGCTTCCCACGGGCGTCTACTTCCTGCGGGTCGAATTCGCAGGAAGAACGGAGACGCAGAAGGTCGTGATCGTGCGTTAGGTTGCGCCTTGGCCGGGGGAGTTGCTCGCTCCAAGCGCGACGAGCACTGCAAGAGTGGCTGCCTAGCGATACAGCGACTTCAGCTGGCCCCAGCTCTTCTTTGTTCGTGGCGACGCTGATCGTGGCGCCGTTGGTCGGGAGGGTGCCCGTGCTGCCCGGTGTCGCGCTGTCGATGAAGACATTCTGCCCCAGGTAGCTGTGCAGGACCGCCTGATTCCACGCGATCGCCGTCGGGGTGGAGCAGCCGGTGCACGAAACGCCGGAGGCGCCTTCCGTCAGGATCGAAATGTGGAAGCAGAAGACGCGGGTCGGCATTCCCGGCAGGGTCGTCTCCGGACTCGAACGCGCGTTCGTGAACAACAGACGGGCACGGTTCGGGCCGCCGAGTATAGGAACGTCGCTGCCGGTGACGTACGCGTAGATGCCACCGCCGCAGCCCGAGCCCGTCGGTCCGCAGAACAGCGTCGAGTTCGTGGTGTCGCAGGGAACCGCGCTGGTGCCACGAGCCAGGCTGTACGCGATACCTTGGTTGTTGCAGCCGCCCGGCCCGAAGCGCCAGAACTCGGGAACGCTCGTCTCGCCCTGGAAGGCGAAGTCGATGATCCCTTCGATGTTCGAGATGCCGTCCGTCGAACCCGGCAGGCCGAACGTGCCCCACAGCTCGCCCGTGGCGCCGCTGGCTGGATTGCAGTCGAAGTCCATGTTCGCCGTCGAGGAGCCTGTCGTACCGTCACAGGCGTTCCACGCCATGAACAGCTGCGCGTGGGCCGGAACCGCGAAGGCCATGACCGTGACACATGATGATGAGAAGCTCCTTCATTGTTGCCTCCACAAGAAACTCAACACGGGACGATGTGCTCCTCGAAGACGTCAGAAACCAGTATTCCTGGACCTCGATCGGGCTCTCCATATTGCTCCTCCTGCGGTCGAGCTTCGGCGAACAGCCGCAATGCAGTCGTCCTTCAACCGCGCCCGTTGCCCTACTCGACTCTGATAGCTGCCATGGCGGAAATCGTTAACGAGGCTGGGGTGGGATGGCCGCCAGTCGAGTGTGGTGCGGACCCGGTCCGCGGTCGTGCCCTGATCGAGCAGGAGCACCTCGGGCGAAGTAGTCACCGAGCCGTGCACGCGCTTCGTCGTCCGAGCCGGGGACGGCTCCTGGCGCGCCTACTCGCCACTGCGGCCGCCTCAGTGAGTTCTGCCACGGTCGGGTTCGAGCCGTCCCCGACCACGCAGTAGCCGGCGGCGCTGTCATCCTCGAGGACCCGGCGGAACACATTGGCAAGATCGGCGGCATGGACGGTGGACCAGTGCTGTCGACCGGTGCCGAGCATGGTCAGATTGCCGTTACTGTCCCGGGGGAAGCGAGCAAGAGCCGGGGACCCCGCCGCCGCCATCGCCGTAGGCAGTGCTTGCGACGATCACGATCCCGCGCATGCCTCTTGCGGCCAGCAGGCGGCGTTCGATGGGTTCCCTCCAGGCCACCATCGCCGGCGAGTTGAACGGCGACTCCTCGGTGATCGACGTATTCGACCCGAAGACCCACAGGCCGCTGATGTGCGCGTACGGCTTGCCACTCGCCGAGTACGCCTCGACCGCGGCATCCACCACCGCCGAATCGAGGCCCGCGCTCGTCGCGTCGCCCGGGCTGGCGGTGTGGACCGCGCCATCGGCGTCGCTGAAAGCCTTGATGACCGCAGGCCTGTCGTAAAGGTCGACAACGGCTGTTTTCGCGCCCCGGTCGGCCACGATCGCGGCCTGCTTCTCGTCGCGAACGAGCGCGGTCACGTCGTGCCCGTGGGACACCAACTCGGTCAGGATGTGCGACCCGATGAATCCCGTTGCGCCAGTGAGTGCGAACTTCATCTTGCCTCCCGTTGTGCCCGGATCTGTCAGCGCGCGCTCGGCGGGGTGGGCGGCTCGCCGACGGCACGGGTCACGGTCAACCGATGGATCGCGTCCGTGAGCGCCAAGATCTGGTGGGAGAGCTCGAGCAGCTGCTCGTTCTGCTTCTCCTCGAGCTGCACCGATTGCCACTCCTGATCGGCGATGACTTGACGCTTCTCGTCCGCTCGATTCTGGCTGATCATGACGAACGTCGACAGGAAGATCGCCTCCAGCGAGACGACGAGGGTGAGGGTTGGCCAGGGCGCCTTCTCGAACTTGGTCATCCAAATGACGAACAGAACGAGGTGCAGGTACACGAAGTTCATCGATCCCGCGAACGATGTGATGCGGTCCGCGATGCGGTTTTGAATGCTCTGAGCGCGTTCTTCCGCGTGCTTCAGGAGTGCGGGTGACGGCCCAGTAAGCTCGTACGCCGCATGCTCGGCGCTCTCTCATCCAACGAATGCATCACGCGCTCTCCTTTCGTGTTCGCGAGGTCGATGGCTTTCCACTCTCACCATTCGTCACGTAGAGCCTCCTGCGGGCCGGGCCATTGTCAACGTGATGAACCTCTTGGAGGACGAGCCACCATGTCCATTGCACTACCCGGGCCCGTTGCCGCGTATTTCGCCGCGGAAAAGGCGGGAGACGCCGACGCGTTGGCGCGGTGTTTCGCCGAGCATGGCGTCGTGCGTGATGAAGGCGGAGAGTTCACGGGCGTCACGGCCATTCGGGAATGGAACGCCGCTGCACGCCTCAAGTATCACCACACCGTCGAGCCACTCAGCGCCCTCGAGAGGGACGGGCAGACGATCGTCATCGGAAGGGTGTCTGGTGATTTCCCGAACAGTCCCCTCAGCCTGGAACACGTCTTCGTTCTCGAAGGCGACAAGATCGCAACCCTCGTGATTCGCTGAAAGCAGACCGAACGCCGAGAGGAGCCGTCGGCGCAGCCCGCGGGTCTCCCCAGGTGCGGCGCCGGCTCGCCATGCCAGCAGCAGCGACAGCGTAATTACGCCGTTAGCTAGTGCCGCACTACCGCACGATCGCGAGCTTCCTCATGGCTATATGGTCCGGCGCCGTGAGGTGGAGGTAATAGACTCAGGCGCGAGCCGCCCGCGACGGCCCACGCCATCCCATACCGCCACGTAGCGCCCCGGCTCGTGGTCCCGATCCGCCAACGTCGCCGCGACACGCCCCGACACATCCAGCAGCTCGACCCGCACTCGCCCCGCGCGCGCCACCGCGTAGTGCACCTGAGTTCCGCCCGAGGTGGGATTGGGCGCGAGCCCGTCACATCGCTCGTCGTGATCGGCTCGAGGATGCTCGCCGAGACGGGGCCGAAGACCACCGGGCCACCACTCGTGAGCTGGACCACCAGCCGGTAGAAGTAGTCTCCGGTTGCATCCACGGTGCGATCGAGCGCGACCGTGACATCGGATTCGTGACGCAGCTCGGGGGTGGTGGTAGCCACGGGCCCGCGGAATGTGACGCTCGCTCCACACCAACCGTCGTCACTCGGCTCGGGTCACCGAACATCCAGCGCAGCTCGATGCCATCCTCTGTGGACGCGGCCACGAACTGAGCCAGCAGCGTGGCCGTGGTGTTATCGCCGAGCGCAGCGATGCCGCTCTGCGGAAGTCCGCCGATGCTGCGGAAGCCCCCGCCCGCGTAGACCGTCGATCCGTCCACGGCCAGAGCGACGACGTGGTTGTTGGCGCTTGGGTCCCAGGCCGTGGCGGTACCGGTCGTAGCATCGAGCGCGGCGACGTAGCTGCGTGCCTGCCCTCCGATGCTGGTGAAGGACCCGCCCGCGTACACCGTCGAACCGCTCACGGACAGGGCTTGGACGTAGAAGTTCGCGCCTGGGTTCCAGTCGGTGGCGGTACCGGTCGCGGCGTCGAGCGCGGCGATGTTGGCGCGTGGCCGCCCTCCGATGCTGGTGAAGGCCCCGCCCGTGTAGACCGTCGATCCGTCCACCGTCAGGGCAAAGATGCCGGTACCGATGTAAGAGGGGATAGGGTTGGTGTTGCTGGGGTCCGGGTTCCAGGCCGTGGCGGGTACCGGTCGCGGCATCGAGCGCGGCGATCGAGTGGCGCGCCTGCCCGCCGATACTGCCGAAACCCCCGGCCACGTAGACCGTGGATCCACTCACCGCCAGTTTATTGACATAGCTGTTGGCGTACGGGTTCCAGGCGGTGGCGGTGCCCGTCGCGGCATCGAGCGCGGCGATGTTGTTGCGCGCCTGCCCGCCGATACGCTGAGAAGAACCCGCCTGCGTAGACCGTCGATCCACTCACCGCCAGGCGCATGAGACATAGTCGTTGGCGTTCGGGTCCCAGGCGGTGGCGGTTCCCGTCGCGGCATCGAGCGCGGCGATGCGGTCGCGCAGCTGCCCGCCGATAAGTCCGGAAGTCCCCGCCCGCGTAGACCGTCGAGCCGCTCACCGCCAGGGCGTAGACTGAAGCGAGTTCGCGTTCGGGCTCCAGGCCGTGGCGGCACCGGTCGCGGCGTCGAGCGCGGCGATGTTGGTCGCGCGCTTGCCCGTTGATGCTCGTAAAGTCCCCGCCCGCGTAGACCGTCGAGCCGCTCACCGCCAGAGCGCGGATGGCGTCCGTTGGGGTTCGGCTCCCAGGCCGTGGCTGCGCCGGTCGCGGCATCGAGTGCGGCGATGCCGTGGCGCGCCTGCCCGCCGATGCTGCTGAAGCCCCCGCCCGCATAGACCGTCGAGCCGCTCACCGCCAGGGCGACGAACGCCGGTGTTGGCGTTCGGTTCCACGCCGTGGCCGCGCCGGTCGCGGCATCGAGCGCGGCGATGCCGCTGCGCGCCTGCCCGCCGATGCTGCTGAAGCCCCCGCCCGCGTAGACCGTCGAGCCGCTCACCGCCAGGGCGATGAACGTCGGCCGGCGTTGGCGCCGGCCGGCGCTCGGGTCCCAGGCAGTGGCCGCGCCGGTCGAGGCATCGAGCGCGGCGATGTGCTGCGCGCCTGCCCGCCGATGCTGGTGAAGTCCCCGCCCGCGTAGACCGTCGAGCCGCTCACCGCCAGGGCGATAGACAGTGCTGTTGGCGTTCGGGTTCCAGGCCGTGGCCGCGCCCGGTCGCGGCATCGAGCGCGGCGATGTTGTTGCGCGGCTGCCCGCCGATGCTGCAGAAGGGTCCGCCCGCGTAGACCGTCGAGCCGCTCACCGCCAGCGCGTAGACGCCGGAGGCGCAGTCGAAGGGTTGGGTTCCAGGCCGTGGCCGCACCGGTCGCGGCATCTATCGCGGCGATGAATTGGCGCCCCTGCCCGCCGATGGCGGTGAATTCACCGCCCACATAGACGGTCGAGCCGCTCACTGCCAGGGCGTGGACCCGCGAGTTGGGGTTCGGGCTCCATGCCGAGACCGACAGGTCCGCCGCGACGTGCGCGAGATTGGACCGCAGCAGGCCACCCACGTGTGTGAAGGCCCCGCCGATGAACCAGCCCCCCGCTCCGTCGGATGTCACCGCAAGTACATTGCCGGCAACTTTGGGGAACGAGGCGCGGTAGCCCGCCGCTCGTGGCATCGAGCGGCGCACGCCGCCGCCGGTGGCGGGGCCGACCTGCGTGAAGTGGCCGCCGATGTAGATCGTCCCGCCCTCGCGGACGACGGAGTAGACGGGTCCGTTCGTGACCCACAGGTTAGGATCAACGGTCTGCGCGTGGGCGGAGGCGTACGATCCGGCCAGGCACGCGGCGCCGCGACGAGGATGGCCGTGGGGTACGGAAGAGGTTGCGTGCACCGCGCGCGGCCGGGGAGCAGAAGAGAAGCGAGCGGACACGTCGGCATTGCGCTCTCCATTGCGAGAACGGTGTCAGCTGGAGCGCGAGATTGTAGCACGGTCGGCCACCTACAGCGGGCGGGTCCACGGCAAGGGTACAATCCCGCTATGTGCAACCGCATGACTCGGTCATCCTCACGCTTGCTGCGTGCCATCGTCACTCGCCGCCGCGAGCGTGGTCGCGTTCACATGCCCCAGCGAAGCGCGCGACGGCAAGCCCGACACGTCGTCCGTTCCCCAAGGGAAGCCACGACACACGATCGAGAGCCTCTCGCGCGGGCACACGCGCAGCGATGGGACACGCTGGCGATCGGCGAGCGCATCGCGCGCTTTCGGCCTCGCGCTCGAAGCGCACCCGTACCGTGACGCGACGCTCGAGGGTCCGGGGCCCGAGGTCTGCCGCATCACGACCGACGGCTTCGACTGCGTCACGTTTATGGAGATGAGTCTCGCTCGGGCGCGTCGCAGGAACGAATGGCGCCGGGCTCCCTCGGCGAGTCCAATCGGCAGCGCGCCCGACGTGCGCGACGCGGTGACCTTCACACGATACCGCCGCGGCCGGCTCACCGACTACACGTCGCGCTTGCACTACACCGGCGAGTGGATCACCGACAACGTGACCAAGGGCGTGGTCGAGGACGTCACGTCTTCGCTCGGTGGCGAGACCTGCCTGTTCCGCGTCGGCTACATGTCGGCGCACCCCGAGCGCTATCCCGCGCTCGTGGCCAACCCCGCTTTCGTCGACTCGATGCGCCGCATCGAGCGCGCCATCAACCAGACGCGGCACACGTGCTTGCCTTCAAGAATCGGCGTCGCGGCCATCGAGTCGCAGCCTCCAGAAGCGGCGATCTGATCGCGATCGCCACTTCGGATCGAAGGCCTCGACTACGCGCGCACACCGGCATGATCGTGCGCGACAAGGCGGGCGCGCCCCTGCTTCCTCCACGCCTCGTCGAAGCACGGCCGAGTGATCCCGGATGGAACGTTGAGTCAGTACTTGTTGAGCGCGCCGAAGAGCATGATCGGCGTCACAGATCCTGCGGCCACTCTGACGCGACGGAATGGCTCCAACCGCCCGCCTAACACCCGGTTCATCACATTCGCGCCCGTTCGCGCCGACGCCCACACGGCCTGGCAGTCAAGAGGTCGACGGTTCGATCCCGCTCAGCTCACCATTTTACGTGAGAGGCGTTTGCTTGTCCGCCGCATGCAATCGAGCATGAGCGGCATCTCGCACAGAGCGCCCCACCCGACGGGGCTTCCGCGGTCAGCGGTACTTCGCCTTCAGCCTTCCCCAGGTCGCGGTCGCGACTTCCCGTCGGAGCATCGCCGAAGACCTGAACTCTATTGTTCGCCCGGTCGGCGACGTATATGAGCCCCGCCCGGGCCGGCCGCAACGTCGAAGCGGTAGGTTGAATTGGCCCGGGCCGGATCCGTGGCCGCCCCAGGTCTCTAGCACTTCGCCTGTCGAGCTCACGATCATGAGCTGGTCCGTGAGAGCATCGCAGACGACGAGCCGACCGGAACCTCGTCCGGAGGTGACCATTCGAGGAAAGCCGCGAATCTGCTCCGCACCCGGCGGTGGACCCCAGCTCTCCCACGAACGCGCCACTATTCGAATAGACTGTCAGCCGGTCGCTGTATTCCGTGATCGCGACACATTGCCGTCGTAGGCTGCAACGCCAGTCGGCCCCCAGAATTGGCCGGGTCCGCAGCCCACGCCCTGAGCGAGGCGGGTGAGCGCGCTCCCGTCCCATCGCAGGAGCGCGCTGGCGCCGTAGTCGACGACGAGGAGGCCATCGTAAGGATCGGCGAACATCCCCCAGGGCTCTACCAGCGGCTCGCCCAGCGAGTTTTCGAGGATCTCGCCAAGCGGAGTGCCGTCGGGATCGAACATGCGGATCCGACTGATGTACCCGCCACCGAGGATGCCTCACGAACACGACGCCGCCGCGGTGCTGACCTCGATGCCCATCGCCTTCGGTCCCGACGCGGGTAATCCTTGAGTGGATCCCACGACAGGACGGAACTGGCCATCGGGATGGAACCGGGTGACGAGCCGTTGCTCCAGCGTTCAGAACGTAGACGTCTCCCTCAGGTCCTACCGAGACCTGACCGCGGCCGTCGCGGCAATGGGAGCGGAAGATAGACGGGACGGCTGCGCGCGCGGCGGAAGCGAAGAGGGTGAGTGAGAAAACGGCGGCCGCGAGGAAGGGTTCGTAACCACGATGCATGGACACCTCCCGGTGGAGTAGGCGAAATCAGCGGCCCGTGCACAGGGACGGCGAGATCATGCCCTCAGTATCCCGCCACGCCTTGGCGGCGGCACAATGCCAAAATGCCTACGCTTTGAGGGGGTGGACGCGGTCGCGAACAAGGTCGGGTTCTGTACGCTTCACCGGCCCATGAAGGCTGCCAAGAGCGCGACCTCCATCTCGCTCCGTCAGGCGCGCGCGGACGATCATGCTCGGCTGCGCGGCGTGTGTTCCCAGTTCCGCGACCGACCTGGCGCGGCGCCAAAGGCAACGAGCCGCCGCCGACTCGCGCCCAGGACATGGCGACTGCGCTCGGTCATCTCCAGAAGACCGACCCCAAAGGCTTCCACGTCGCGGTCAAAGACGGGCGGGTCGTCGCGTTCGCCTCGACGATCCTGCGCGGCAACACATACTTCCTCTCGATGTTTTGGGCGTTGCCCAGGCTCCAGAGCAAGGGCGTCGGGCGGCGCGTGCTGACGCGCGCGTTCGAGCATCCGTGTCCGCCCGCCTCCGCCGTGCGCTGCGTGTTCGCTTCGCTCGACAACCGCGCCCAGGCCCTCTATCTCAAGTTCGGGATGCGCCCGCGTGGGCTCATCTACCCGCTGAAGGGCGCGCCCAAGCACTCGCCGCGGCCGGCATTCAATGTCCACCTCGCGCAGATTGGGCCGGTGGGGAGTGACCACGCGCGAGATGCTTGCCGTCGCGGCGAAATACGACTGCGTCTTCCGCGGTGCACGGCGTGATCGACGACATCCGCTTCGTCATGAGTCTGCCGGGCGCACGCTTCTTCCCTCGCCAAAGCGGGAGGAAGGACGCTCGGATACGCGATCCTCAACGAGAAGGGACGCGTCGGTCCGGCCGGCGTCGTCGATCCGCGCTACGGCGCGGGGCTCGCGTGGGCGCTCGAGGACGTCGTCGCGCGCGAGATGAACGTCGAGACCCTGGTCATGAACGTGCCCGGCCTGAATGCCGGAGCGCTCGAGGTGTTCTTCCGCGCCGGGCTCAGGACCGAGTTCTTCGGCGCCTGGATGTCGGCACGAGCCGGTCGGCTCGTTCGGAGAGCTACCTACTGGCAGGCGGGATGCTCCTCTAGCGACGCGAGCGGGCGGCGACGATCCGTCCGCCACCGCCCGCATGCCAAGTGCCGAACGCTAAATTTGTGGCTTCAGGATCGAGAACCAGGCGCCCTGCGGATCCTTGATCACGGCGAACCGGCCGATCGTGGGGATATCGGTCGGCTTCATCAGTGACCTTTGGCACCGAGCTGCTCCGCCTTGGCAGCGGACTTGTCCGTGTCGTCGACCGCGAAGTAGATCATCCAGTACGGATGTGGTGAGGTGCATCTCGGGCGTCGCGGACATCATGCCGCCCGCTTGCTCCGTGCCCTTCTGGAAGATCGTGTACGTGCGATCCTTCTGGCCCGGCATCGGCGTCGCCTCCGCCTTCCACCCGAAGACGTTCTCGTAGAAGGCACCTGCCTTGCTCGGAGTCGGTGGTGATCAGCTCGTTCCAGCACACCGAGCTGGTCTCGCCCATGACCTCGGCGCCGGCCTTGGTTCCTGCTTCGCCAGGCCGCGAACACGGCGCCCGTCGGATCCGCGAAGACGCCGAAGCGTCCGTTCGTGCTCGCGGCGTTCATCGGCTCCATGAGTACCTTGCCGCCCTTTGTCCGGACGGTATCCGCAACCTGATCCACGTTCTTCACCGCGACGAACGGTGTCCAGCTTGGCGGACCTCTTGCTCCGGCCCCTGCTGCATCACCGCTCCGATTGCCTTGTCCTTCTTCTCTTGACGAGCGTGAACGATCCACCTTCGACCGTCGTCTTCTCGCCGTTCCAGCCGAACAGGCCCGAATAGAACTTCCTTGCTCCTTCCTCGTCCGTGGTGCCGAGTTGAATCCAGCAGAACGTCCCAGGAGCATGCTGCGATACGGTGGTCATGGTCAGCCTCCTCCTTGTGGATGGTGCGGTCCCCTGATGGGTGGAGCCTATTCCCAGAGGGATGGCGTCTGGAGACAAGTTGCGGTCAAGCTCGCAACTGAAGGGTTTCGGCGCCAGTAGTCCCAATAGGTCTCTCTCGAGAGGAGACGGAGCTCGTCGAGATGAAGCCAGCCCTCGGACTCGTCCTCAAGCGTCATCGCGCTCGAAAGCGGTCTGACGCACGGCGGCATGGTCTATTCCAGCACCACCGCGCGCCGCGTAATCCGGGCCCCCATGGCCCGCACCTCGACGAGGTAGATCCCGGGCGCCCCGGGTCCGTGTCCGGCGCTGGCAGGATCCCACCGTAGCAAGTGGTCGCCGGCGTCGAACTCGCCTCGCGCCACGTTGCCCACCAAGCGCCCGACCACGTCGAACACCCGCACGCTCGCCTCGCCCCGCGAGGAAGGGAAAAAGCGATCTGCAATGTTCCGCGAGCGGGGTCGGCCACACGCGCGCGGTGAGCGCCCCGATCGCCGACTCCGCGTGGGGCGCCGCGAGGACCGACGGCGTCGTGTTCATGAGCACCGTGCCGCCGGGCGAGCCGTCGCCCAAGACGACGACGTCAGGGTGGCCGTCGAGGTCGAGGTCGGGCGCCGCGATGGAACGCACCGCGTAGTAGGAACCGAACATCGACTGGTGCCGAACGTTCCGTCGCCATTGCCGAGACGAACGACGAGCGTCCCGAGGCCCACATACGCGATGTCGAGCCGGCCGTCGTGATCGAAGTCGGCGAGGGCCACGCTCGGACCCCAATCGGTGGCGAGGCTCGGCCCCTGCGTGAACGCGCCGCTCCCGTCGTTGATCAGCACGGAGACGACGTCGAAGCGGTTGGCAACTACGAGATCGGGATACGTGTCCCCGGTGAGGTCGCCGGCGACGACCTGGTAGGGATGATTGCCGGTTGCCACGTCGACCTTCGCCTGGAACGTGCCATCGACGTTGCCGCGCAGGACCGAGACGACGTTCGAGACCGCGCAGGCCACGGCGAGGTCGGGCATGCCATCGCGGTCTGAAGTCCGCCGCGATGATCGACCGCGGCCGCACGGCGGTGGCGAAGTCGGCGCGCCCACCGAAACTGCCGTCGCCGTTGCCCCGCAGCAGAGTCACCACGTTCGCGTCCGCGCAGGCCACGGCGAGGTCCGGCCTGCCGTCGCGATCGAAGTCGGCCAAGGCGACGCTGGCCGGTCCGGATGCAGTCGCGAACGCGGCCCGTGGCTGCAGCGTGCCGTCTCCGTTGCCACGCAGGACCGACACGGTGTTGCTGAGCGAGATCGGTCACGACGACGTCGGCGTGGCCATCGCCGTCGAGGTCAGCTATCGCGACGCCGTGCGGCCGCGATCCGGTCGGGTAATCGACTCGTGGGGAGAATGTGCCGTTTCCATTGCCCAGGAGCACGGAGACGGTTGACACGCCAAAGGCGTAGTTCGGGACCGCGAGGTCTGGCAGCCCATCGCCGCTCAGGTCGCCTGCGGCGATGTTGCGCGCCACCGAGGTCGACGCGAACGGCAGCAAGCGCCCGAAGGTCCCGTCACCGTTCGCGAGCAGCACGCCGACACCGAGCGGGTAGTACGTCGCATGGCCGCGGCGATGTCCGGATGGGCGTCGCCATCCAGGTCCCCGATCGCGACGAATGCGGGCGCGCCGACCATCGCGTAGTCGACGCGCGGAGTAAACGTGCCGTCGCCGCGGCCGAGCAGCACGGAGACCGCGTAGACGCTGAAGCAGCTCACGGCGAGATCCGAGATGGCCATCGCCGTCGAGATCGCCGACAGAGATCGTGTTCGGCCCGTAGCCCGTGGCGTAGCTCGCCTGCGACCCGAGCGCGCCGCCGCCCGTCCCGAGTCGTACCGCATAGCGTGTTGACGGTTGAGCCCGTGTTGGTCACGGCCACGTCCATCCGGCCGTCTGCGTCCAAGTCGGCAATGGCGATGCCGTAGGGGTACCAGTCGGTCGGGTAATCGGTGGTGGCGCCGAAGGTGCCGTCGCCCTGGTTCATGCGCACCGAGATCGTGTTCGTAAAGCCGTTCACGTAGGCGAGGTCTGCGTATCCGTCCCCCGAAAGATCGCCCAGCGCCACGCTGTACGCCTGGCTGCTTCGACTGGTAGTACGTCGCCGGGCCGAACGCGCCGCCCGGCCCCCGCGCGCGATCACGCGACCTGATTCGTGGAGGTGAGACTGACGGCGATGTCGATATAGCCGTCGCTGTCTGCAGGTCCGCGATCGCGAGGCCACTACCTGCGACGCCGAGGACGTACGGCTGATAGGAGCCGTACGAGCCGTCGCCGTGGCCGGGCAAAACGCCGAAGCCGCTAGCGGTGGTGACGATGACGTCGAGGTGGCCGTCGCCATCGAGGTCGGTTAGAAGCGATCTGGCTGCACGCCGAGCCAACGCTGTGCACGATCGCCGGGGCGAAGGTACCGTCGCCGAGTCCGGAACTGCGCGCTGACGCCACCGTCGGTCGCTGCGATCAGGTCGTTCCGACCGTCCTCGTCGAGATCCGCGATGGCCACACCGCGGGTGGGGGAGCCGTTCGGGTAGACGAGGAAGGAGCCGTGAACAGCGGGGCCGCGCCAATGATGCTGGCGGACGCCACTGCCGACAGAGTCGCGACGAGCGCAATCCATGCATGCGTCGCCCCTACCACTACGGCGATCGCGCGGGACCCGGGGATTCATGGCAGGAGTCAGGAACGGAACCCCCTTACTCGACGACGACCACGCGTCGGCTGACCCTCGACCCTCGAACGTAAGCACGGAGAAGTACAGCCCCGCGGGAACGTGGTCTACCGCCTCTCGACCGTTCCAACGTACGCTGCGATCGCCCGCGTCGACACGAGCATCCAGCAACGAGCGCACGCAGCGTCCGGCGACGTCGAAAATCGCGAGTCTCGCGTGGCCGGCTCTCGGCACCGAGGAAGGCGAGCTCGACGGGCGCCGCCCGACGGGTTAGGCATGGGCGCGCGCATCCAAACCCCCTCGGCGGAGACGCGCGGCGGCACGTCGATGCTGGTTCCGAACGACAGCTCGAAGCTCTCATTGGTGGACCCTCCTCCGAACAGGATGGCGCGGTCGCGATGGACGTCGTACGCCCAGCGTAGACCGAGACCAGAAAGTCACCCCCGTCGGCGCGAGCGTGCGCCACGCGGGAACGCCTGACAGCGTCAACTCCGACAGCGTGGCGCTCGAGAAATGGACGATCATCGCGACCATGCGATCAGCGACTAGATCGTAGGGAAGGCCAGGTTGCTCTCGGTCCGGACCCGGGGCGCTGCCGGTCACCGCCAGCGCGGACCACGCCGGTGGATTCGAAGCCAACGCGACAGGGCGTAGACCACCGTGTCGCTCGGCGACATCTGGCCACCGTACACGAGCATGCGATCCCTCGATGGGTCGTAGATCGTGCACGCACAGCGCCTGGGGTCGGTGGGGTGCCGGTGGGGGCGATCTGCGTCCATTGTGGCGTTCCCGTGAGATCGAGTCGCCACAGGTCGTTCAGCAACGTGTTGGTGCTGTCGTAGCCGCCAAAGACGATCATCTGGTTGCGGGCGGGATCGTAGATTGCGCTGTGTCCATAACGCTTCTTCGGCAGCGCTCGGTGGGAGCGATCGGGGGTCCAAACCGTCGGTGTCCAGGTCGAGCTGCCACGTATCATTGAGGAACCCGAAGCCGGGGACTGCGGGGACTCCACCGAGGACGATCATCCGGCGTCGTACCGCGTCGAACACCGCGCTGTGCAGCGTGCGCTGGGGGAGCTGCTCCCGTCGTGAGGCGTCGGAACCAATGAGCGGGCGAGCCACGACAGGCACCACACCTCGTTGTCACGGTTCCTCCGGCCCCCGAACACGACGGTCTCGGCGGTGGCCGGTGTCGTAGATCATCGACACGTCGCCATTGGGAGGTGGCTTGACCTCGCTCGGCAGACTCCACGACGGCGAACTGGTGAGTGAAAGGGACCAGAGGTCGTTGTAGCCCGAACTGCCTCCATAGAACAGCGCCCGGCCGCGAGGCGGCGTCGTGAGAAACGCGGGCTGCGCTGCGCGCTGTAGCGGATCTCGGACGGAATGAGCTGGGACCACGACGGACTCGCGAAGTTCAATCCCCAGACCACCGACGTCAGGTACGTCGCGTCGTTGCTGCCGACTTCGACCATGCGGTCGTTCGGAGCGTCGTAGAGTGCGACCGGGGAGCCTGGGCCGGCCGTCCGGCCGTCGTATCCATGGTCCACGTGTTGTTGAGAAGGGAAGAGACCAGACTTCGCCGGTCCCTCCCGAGGAGATCCGTCCGCCCACGATGACCATCCGCTGCCGAACGCAGGATCGTACAGTGCGGCCTGGTCCGCTCGACCCGGGATCGACCCGCTGGTAGCGAAGTTGCACGAAAGGCGGGATTACTCAACGGAATGGCGTAGGTGCCCGCCGAGTAGATCAGTGGACCTCCGAACGGCGGCGGACTCGTTACGCCTCGAACAACAGAGCGCGTGATCGCGGAGGGTCGAGGATCAAACTGAAGCCGCCGCGCGACGCGTCTGGCCGGATGGGACCCCCATGGTCCACGTCAGCGGTTCGACGAGCGGCAACGTCCAGATTTCCATGCTTCCCGTGAAGGCCCGAGTTGGACGCGACGAGTAACACCCGATCTGCCCGGCGTCGTACACAGCTCGCAGCGTGGTGGCTGCGGGGTGCGGTCCCGTGATGGTCGCGATGTGCGACCATGTCGGCGAACCAGAGGAAGCTGCCAGATCTCTCCGTTTGTGGAGATCAGAAGCAAACGCTCGCGCGGCGTGTCGAGCACGGTCGCGAAGTTCGTGGTGGAAGGGGGCGTCGGCGTGGTGAGCAGCGGGGCCCAAGTCCCGTCACGCGCGGAGGATTGCGCGTGCGTCGCCGGCGGGCATGCCATCGCCGTGGCGAAGGCAATCAGGACGATCCCGCGAGTCGTAGGGCTCATGAGGATCCCGAGGTGGGGGCGGCGCGAAGAATGGTGCGCCAGATTCGGCCCGTTTTCAAGGACAACGACTGGTGTGACCGGGATAGAGCGCCTCGACTCGAAGAGGCGCGGTTCCTTTGAAACGTGCTTCGAAGGCTCAGAGATCGAGCAACGTCTGATGAGGCGACCGCTAGCGGTAGATGGCCTTGAGCTGGCCCCAGGTCGGGTGACGAACCGGCGTCGCGTCGCAGCCGGCGACTTGGTAGTGGTCCACCTCCAGGGCGCAGCCTTCGACCGTGCCGCACGCCTCGGTTCCCCAGAAACGCAGCGCCTCGCCACTCACCGCATAGGGGCGTAGCTCGTCCACGATCGGGCCCTCGATGTAGAAGGAGGGGTAGCAGCCCGTGGCGCACGGCGTGATGAACAATGCCCAGCCCATGTCGGAAAGCCTGCCGTGCGTGATCGGGGCGGAGATGGCGGGGGCGCTGGCCCTCGCGAGCCGCGAACACTGACCGCAGATCCCGGCGCACGAGACCACGTTCCGCGCGACGTCCACGAAGTCGACGCGGTACTCGTAGGTCACGTTCGGCAGGGGCGGCACGTCGTCGAGCTGATGTTCCGGCGAGTCGCGCAAAAGGCTGGGCGTTGATGCGCGTCCACGCGTCACAGTCGGTGAGCGAGCGGCGGTCACGTCGTAACCCACCCACTCGGGACAGGCGGTTGGGCTGTACTCGAAGTAATCCCATTGGACGTGGATGGTGGAGCCGTCGATGCACGCGGCTCTCGCGACGAGATCACCGTACGCGAACGCGGCGGAAGCGAAGAGCACGAGAGAGGCCATGGTGGTTCCAGCGATCGAGAGCAGGCGGCTCATGGGGACCTCCAGCGGCTGTGGAAACGGCGCGAAATGCGCCTCAGAGGCGACCAGCCTATCACCCTGGTGACGGCGCGCCATGAAAGGCTGGCCGGAACTCGGACCCTCGCGTGTGCCCGCACTCGCTTCGTCTTGGCCGCGTCAAGATGGCCTCGCGCCTCCACCTGGGAAAAAGTGTCTGGCCGAGCTCGACCCAAACGTCGTATGCCTGGCAGCACACGGGAACCCATTCAGAATGCGAGGGTCCCATGAGCGATTTCCTGTTTCTGTACCGTCCCTCCGAAGGACCGGCGCTGACCCCGAGCAGATGGCGGTGGTCATGCCGAAGTGGATGTCGTGGATGAAGGATCTGGACGAGCGAGGACACATCAAGGCCCCCGGCAATCCGCTCCAGCGCAGTGGCAAGCTGGTGACGGGCAAGCAGCGGTCGGTGACCGACGGACCATTCGCCGAAGCCAAGGACCTGATCAACGGCTACACGCTGATCCAGGCCGACGATCTGAATCAGGCCGCAGAGCTGGCGAAGGGTTGCCCGATGCTGGACGGCGGTGGCTCGGTCGAAGTCCGTCCGATCATGAAGATGTGACCTGGTCAGCCTCGACACGATCATTCATGCTTCAAGTCACACACTAGGAGGTCACCATGAACGAGTTCCTGTTGCTGTATCGCGGAGCGCTAGCGGCCGAGACTCCCCCAGGATGCCGAGCAGATCATGCAGAAGTGGATGAGCTGGCTTCAGGATCTGAGCAACCGCGGCCACCTCAAGGATCGGGGCCAGCCGCTGGAGCCGACGGGGAAGGTGGTCGCCGGCAAGCAGAAGACGGTGACGGACGGTCCCTTTGCCGAGGTCAAGGATCTGGTGGGCGGCTACTCGCTCATCGAAGCGAAGGATCTTGCCGAGGCGGCCGAGCTGTCCAAGGGTGCCCGGTCTTCGAGCGCAACGGGTTCGTGGAAGTGCGCCCAATCATGAAGATGTAGTGGAACCCGTCGATTCCATCTACCGGCGCGAGTCAGGGCACATGGTCGCAGCCCTGACGCGCGTCTTTGGTGTCCACAACCTGGCGCTCGCGGAGGACGTCGTCCACGACGCCTTCTGCCGCGCGCTCGAGGTGTGGTCATTCCGCGGCATGCCGGACAACCCGTCGGCGTGGCTGATGGCCACGGCCAAGAACCGGGCGCTCGACGTCCTGCGGCGCGAGCGCACCGCGCGCACGTTCGCACCCGAGCTGGGACGACTGCTCGACTCGGAGTGGACTCTGGTCCCGACGGTCGATGAGCAATTCGGCGATCACGCCATCAAGGACGACCTGCTGCGCATGATGTTTTCCTGCTGTCATCCGCGGCTGCCGGAGGAGGCACAGGTGGCACTCGTGCTGAACATCCTGTGCGGCTTCACCGCCGGAGAGGTCGCCGGCGCCTTCGTGGCCACCCGCGCCGCGATCGAGAAGCGCATCACCCGGGCCAAGAAGGTCCTGGCCGGGTCCAAGCGGCTGTTCGACGTGGCCAATGCGAAGGAGTTCTCCACTCGACTCCCGCGGTGCACCGTGCGCTCTATCTGCTGTTCAACGAGGGCTACCACGGCGCGTCCGCCGAGTCGGCCGTGCGAGCCGAGCTGTGCCGGGAGGCGATGCGCCTGGCGAGTCTGCTGCGCGGCCACCCGCTCGGCGCGACGCCCGCGTCCCACGCGCTCGGCGCTTGATGTGCCTGCACGCCGCCGCCTACCGGCGCGGGTCGATGCGGAAGGCGATCTGCACTCGTTGTTCGATCAGGATCGCTCGCGGTGGGATCGCACGCTGGTCGCGGAGGGCCAACGGCTGCTCGAGGAATCTGCCGCCGGGCCCGAGCTGACCGAGTACCACGTGGAGGCGGCGATCGCGTGGGTCCACGCGAACGCGCCCGACGCTCGCGAAACGGATTGGGCGCGGATCGTCTCGCTGCTACGACATGCTAATGACGATCCGACCCTCGCCGGTCGTCGCGCTCAACCGGGCGATCGCCATCGCGCAGCTCGAGGGTCAGGCGCGGGCTGCAGGCGATCGAGCAGATCACCGACCGCGAGCGACTCGCGGCTTATCCGTTCTATCCGGCGGCGATGGGAGAGCTGGAGCTGCGTCGCGGCCGGAGTGATTCCGCGAGGAAGCATTTCAGCGCCGCGCTCGCGCTGGCGCGCAATCCGATGGAGCGTCGGTTCCTGGAGCAGCGAGTGGCGGCCTGCGGCCCGGTGCGCCGCTCTTCGAGCTCGGCGCCAGTGAGCTGAGGCTCGAACGAGCGCATCGTTACTGGCTCCAGCCGCTTGAGGTGCGCCTCTACTCGCTCAACCAGAGTCCGTCCTTCCGTCTGCCCTGTGGTCCTCCGGGCCTCGGCAGCGGCCACGAGCGCTTCTCGAAGCCGTTTGACGCGAGATCTGTGGACGCGCCCCAGGGGGCTCGTCTCTTGTGGGCTGGTTTCGAGTCCCCGAGGCGCCTAGGATCCGTGTATTGCTCTGCGGATGGTCACGGAATCGGAATCGGAGATGTCCTCGAGTCTGGAATCGTCGGGTAATTGCAGTGAAGACCGAAGGGCCTTACCAATTCAAGGGGCGAGTTTCGCTCAGGGAGGATCCAATGAATCGCACACTCGCCTTCTCTACTCTGCAGGCGTGGCAGCTCCGATGTGTGGTAGCCGTGCTTCTCCTGCTGATTGGTGGCTCGGAGCTGGCGAATGCTTCGTCCAGCGACGCCGCGGCAACTGGCACAGCACCCATTCACGTCGATTCGGGAATGCCTCATGACGCGACGGAGCCACTCGAGGCGCTCGGCGTGGATCCAGGCTGGATTCTGGTTCCCCGTGCCAGGTCTCCGATGATGCCCGCGCCGGTCGGATCGACGTCATGAATCGACGGACAGAATCCCGTCCCCCGACGGTGCGTGCCGGCGGGGGCTTGGACTTCCAGATCATTGCCGAGCTGGACGGGATGTTTAACTGGAACTGCGCCTTCGGAGATACCGATCACGACAACCAGCGTGAGATCATCGCCGTGGTCGAACTGGCAGGAACCTTCGAGATCCGGACACGCTATTTCGAAGAGCAGGCGAACAACCACTACGTCATCGTCCAGGATGTCCCATACTATTATCCGTTCGAGTCGGGAGATCTGGACGGCGATGGATTGTCCGAGGTGGTGAGCCAATGGGGACCCTTCATCCGGGTCTACGAGTCCTCGTCGCCGACGGGGCATCCCGATCACCTCTCCTGGCAATCGCCTGCCCTCATCAACGTCATTGGCTATCCGACAATCGGGGACACCGACGGCGACGGCCGCCAGGAGATCATCCATTCCGTGGAATCCCTTTGGCGGCGATTTCGCTCGGTTGGTCATTTTCGAGAACCGCGGCAACGACAGCTTCCAGCTCGTGTACGATCAAGCCACGAGCTCGCGCGTTCACCGCGAGAAAGCGGTGGCAGACATCGATGGCGATGGCCGTCCTGAGATCTGCGTTGCGAGCGACGACGGCAAGGTGCACGTGTTCGAAGCCTCGGCCAACGACGTCTGGGCCGAGACCGATTCGATTCTGGTCGGCATCGCCGCGACCGCAGTGAAGGCGGGCCCCGACGTCGACGGGAACGGCAAGCCTGAGTTCCACGTGAGCGGGAGCGGACCCCTGGGATGGACGACCCAGGTGTACGAGGCGACCGACAATGACACCTACACCCAGATCGCGACGGTGTCGGTCGACGATGGTTACTTCGGACTATGCTTCAGCGAGGTGGCGGACGTAGACGGTGACGGCCATCTCGAACTGATGATGAGCGGGGCCGCGCTCTACGCCTTCGAATGGTCTCTTGGCTGGCAATTGGCCGGTCAGATCGACGACCCCGACGGGGGGTGCATGGCGCGATGTTCGGAGATGACGTCAATCAAGACGGCCGCACCGAGATCATTTGGCAGGTGGAGGAGCTCACACCATCGAACCTGCATACGCTCGTTTACCAGGCCAGCGGAGTCTTGGCGGTGTCCGAGAGTCCGAGCGGTCCCGGATCGGTGACCGTATTCCCGAATCCGTCGCGAGGACGATCGGAGGTCCGACTTAGTGGAATTAGCGAGCGAGAAGCGTGGCTCGAGACCTCGGATGTGTCGGGGCGCGTACTGAGCCGCATCCCTTCGACTGGAAACGCGGCAAGATGGGACGGGTCGAACCTCCCCACGGGTATGTACTGGATCCGCGTGGTTGATGGGGCAGGGGTCGTGTTGGGAAGGGGGCCGCATCGTCAAGCTAGAGGAATGAGTGGGGCGCAGGAGGACGGCCCGAGCGATGAGAGAGTGCGCTCGCCGTCCCACCTCGCGGTGTATGCTTGCTCCCGACAACTGCACGGGAGGAAGACCCACATGCAAAGCGCACTCCGGATTTCTCTCGCCGCTCCGATAGCCCTCTTGCTGCTGGTCGGCTGTTCGAAGACCGCGACCCGGCCCGCCACGCCGGATGTCCGTCTTTCGGTCACCGCTTCGCCCGCCGCCGGGCGGCCGTCCGAGCCCACAACGATCGAGCTTTCGGTACGGAATGCCGGCGACGCGACCGTGTGGCACTGCGAAGGCTGCGGCTGTGGAAATGGCAGCGCGATCACCATCCTCGGCCCCGATGGGAAGAGGTGGTGCTCACCGATCCTCTGAATCCCGTCCCCGCATGCGCGGACCGCGTGAACGCCACACTCGAACCGAGCGGAGTCCTCGAGTCGCGCCTGCTCTTCGATGGGACGCTTTACGTGGAGCACAGTCCGACCTACCGTCACCCACTTACCCGCGCCTCCCGGCGTCTACACGGTGGTCTCGCGCTTCCACTATTGGCCTTCCATGAACGCCTCGGGCAAACCACGCTCGAGCTCCGGACGGTTTTCTGTGGGGGTCGTGAGCCTCAGGGTGCGCGCAAGATAGAGGGGATTTCTGATGCGTCGCTACGGAGCGAGACAAGGGTTGATCTGGCTCGGCACCCTCGCGATCCCGTTCGCGACCTTTGTGCCGCGTGCGGTTGCGCGCCGAAGGTGGCAGCTCGGTCGTGCTCGGAGTTCCCGCCATCATGGGCCCGGGCGCGGTCACACGCGTGAGCCACGTCCGCCTCAAGGTGACGAACGCCGGTGTCCTCGGGAACCCCTTCACCAACCTCTCCTCCGATCCTTCGGGCATGTGGCCGGACAGCAGCGGCGTCGAATACCTGAATGCGATCGTGCTCGCCGTGGGGGCGAAGGATCCGTCGGCTTCGGGCGTGCCGTCGCACCGCGTCTCGTATTTCAGGCGAGTGGGGCCGCCGACGAGCGATGCGGCCGATCGCATGTATCGCACCTGGGAGCCGCAGCCGAATGGCGGTCCGTTCGTCGACGACGACGGCGACTGTCGATCCAGCTCACGAGCAATCCGCTCATCGACGAGGACTTCCTCGATTGGTCGCGCGACAACGATGGGGACGGGCTGATCGACGAGGACTTCGGTGCGCTGGGTCACGAGACCTACACCTGCGTGATGCGGGATGACGGTCCCTATTCGGTTCCAAACTGGCGGCGAGCCCCACGTGCCGCTGGGGCTCGAGTGTCGCCAGATGGCGTGGGACTACGGGGCGTCGGGCCTCGACGATTTCTGTCGCCGCCCGCTATGCAGATCTTCAACCGATCGGGCCACACGCTCGACAGTGTACTATTGCGTCTGGATTCTTCCCGGACATGGATGCGGGGCCTCGAGCGATTGCGAACTACTTCTCAGATCGATCGCGATCTGCCGGGCTACCCGGAGCGGCGAGTTCCCACGCGTGTGCTTGCGCCCTCCGAGCTGCAACGGCAGTTTCCCCACTCGCCCGCCCTCCCGGATGTCCCCGCGGACAGCGCCCTGTGTCCACGCGTGCTCGTTCGCGTCAGCGGCCTTCCCGCTCGCTCGTGGATGCGACAACGGGGACGGCGGCCAGACGCCGGGAGTCGCGAGCTTCCTTCTGATTGACCACACGTGGACCCGCTCGGGATCTCGCGCTGCAGCGCGTGGGCTTCCGCGCGTTTCGTCGCCGTTTCTTGCGGGAACGCCGTATTCATTGGGCGGGAATCCGAACCCGGACTCGCTGCGCTACGAGTTCATGTCCGGCACAGAGCACGTGGATCCCGCCACCGGGTCGCGTGACGGCTTTCCCTGTGGAGCGGCGCCGAGCGACTGGACGCCGAGTGGTGTTCCGGTCGGGCCCATTCCCCGAACGTCGCGGCGACCGAGGCTCCGGTCGAGGTGACCATTCGCCGTTCGCCGTGCCGGCCGAAGACAATCGCCGCCGAGGGTCTGGCTCACGCCGGCGGACTACACGCGCCGGCACACCAGGCGGGCAACGATGGGTAGCGCGGCGCTGGTATCTCGCGCGGCCCACCCCTGCGCTCGCGATCAGGCGCGCACACGATCCAGAAGGGGCGGGACGGATCTACGCGGTCAATCGCCAAAGGCCCGCTCGTGCCGTCGCTCCACGGGCGCGGACCGCGTCGCGGCGCTACCCGCTGGAGCGCCGCCGATATTCATGCTCGATTGCCGTACCCAAGGGCGCGCCTGCGTCGGACGGATCGCCACGAAGAGTGGTTCGACTTCGACTCGCGACTCACCCGCGTCGGGCGCGGGACGCCGCGGCTCAAACCGGCTTGTTCTTCGCAACCGAATCGCGGACGCCTCGACCGCGCCAGCTCGACGCTCCCCGAGGCGGCCGGCGCGCGGCGCGGCGGGGCCTGCGTATCGTCGCGTGCTCGGCCCCAATCCTACCCGAGGCGTGGCGAGTCTCTGCTCGTTTGTCTCAGCGTGCCGGCGCGCGCACCGAGGTCGCCGTGTTCGACCTGGCCTAATGCGCGTGGTCCCGCCTGAGTCCCTCGACGCTCCGGTCGCTGCGGACCGCACGAAGTCGCTTGGGATGGACGCGACGCCGGCGTGAGCTACGGGTCGCGCCGAAAAGTCGTGCGGCTGCGCGCGTGCGCTCCGGGAGAGCGGAGGCGGCCGCATGGATTGGCGCGCTCGGGTGACGACGGGCGCGGCCGCCGCTCGAGGCCCGCAATGAAACCCCAGCCAGAGGCCGTGATCAGATCATCCGTCCGGCGTTGCAGGCGGCGCTGGTTCACACCGGTCGTCGCCATGCGGGCCGGAGCCGGACGGCTCCTGCAGGATCATCGATGCGGTTCGCCCCTGAAGAGGTTGCGGGCTTCTCCCATGCGCAAGCCACACGGGCCACCTCTGCGTCGTTCGTGAACACGGCGAACATGTAGGGCTGCGATTCCAGGAACTGGGCCAGGTCAGCGCAGGGTGAGGCCCAGCTTCGACAGCCGATCCTCGTCGATGTAGATCTGGCAGTTCTCCGATTCGAACGACGTGACCAACTGCTTCCCTCCGGATCGAACTTCTCGTGCAACAGGTCGGCGATCGTGGTCGCGAAGTGCCGGTGGTCGGGTGAGGGCGGTAGCGACGGCATGCCGTGATCGGCGGTCACCGCCAGCAGATAGTCCTTCCCCACCTTGGCCTCGAGCGCACTCAGGACCCGCGCCACTTGACGGTCGATCTCGGCGAGCGTGACCCGGAGTTCCTCCGATTCCGGGCCGTACTTGTGGCCCACGAAATCCGCGCACTTGTAGTTCAGCAGAATGAGATCGGCGACGCTGTCTTCGCCCAGAGGCTCGTGCTCGATCATGGCGATCGTCGCGTTGGCTCGAACTTCGGAAACAGTGCCGAATAGCGCACGGCGGTGGTCGAGTCGATGCTATGTCCCATCCATTCGGGGCTGGCCTTCCATAGCGTGCTCGCGTTCACGTCCTTGAGATAATCGGGCAGCCGGAAGCAGGTGGGGTTCGAATGCCAGGCGCCGGTCTGTTGATCGTAGCTCGCGAGCACGACCGGCGTTCCGTCTTGCAGACACGCGCCGTGCCCCGCGAGCGGCGTCGCCGCTCGGTCGATGCTTCCCTGCGCCAGGATGACCGCGCGCCCAGCGGTCGCGCGCTGCCATACGTCCGCGATCGTCGGTGCCAACAGATCTTGCGGATCGCACCCGGCAAACATGTCGTGGCGCCGGCGACCCTGCCAATCGTACGTGCTGACGCCGGTGATTCCGTGCACACCGGGATCGGCTCCCGTCGCGATCGTCGAGTGCCCGACGGCGGTGTTACTGGGGAGGACGTTGACCTGCGCCTGAGTAAACCACGCGCTGCGCCGGCGCAGGGCGGTCAGGGTTGGCATGGACGCGGCGTGGCGGTCGAAATAGTCGCGACGCATGCCGTCCAGAACCAGCAGCACGATCACCCGCGGTCGACCGGAAGCCCTTTCGCGAGCACCGGCAGGACATGCCCCGTCGCGGTCGGCGGCATCGTGACACCCAGCGCGGCGGCGAGCGTTGGTGCGATGTCTTGCTGCGCCGCGGCCATCGAGTACCGCCCCGCCTTCACCGCAGGGCCCGTGAACATCAGGGGAATGTCGACGTCGTAGGGCCAGGGCGTGCCGTGCATTTGAGTCATAGTACGGGTCGGGTCGCGTGATGAAGTCGCCCTTGCGCGGCACCACGAGGAGCTGGCCGGTCCGCCCGGGAAGTAGGCACGAGCGAACATCTCGAGGAAGCGCTGTCGCGTCGCACTGGTGGCCTTGTTCGCCGGCGGCTAGTCTGGGGTGTTGGAGCGGCGTCGATGCCCGTTGCTGCAGCCAGGACAAGCGCGGCGGCCAAGGGCGACCGTAAATCGTGAGGCGGTCATGCGGCGGGCCTACTTCACCTGGGCGGCCGAGCCCTTCACCCCTCGACGAACGGCTCGGACCTTCCGCCGATCTGCTTCGAGAGGAAGTGACCTCGGTCCGCCCGTAGAAGTCCATCCGGTTCTCGGACGCGCGAAGCCGTGAGGCCCCCGTCGGCGTAGACCACGTACTCGACCGTCAGGTTCCGTGGCCCGCATCGCGGCTGCGATCTGGTCCGACTCGCGCACGTTGACGCGCGCGGTCGTTCTTCCCCTGGCTGATCAGGAGCGGAGCGCGGATCTTGTCCACATGAACAGCGGCGAGCACTTCTGGTTCAGGACCGAGTCCTTGTCGACCTCGCCCATGCGGACGTCGAAGGTCCGGCGGATCGTCGCCCCAATAGGGCGGGATCGAGGCGAGCAGGGTCTTGGGGTTGGACGGCCCCACGATGTCGACGCCACACGCGTACAGGTCGGGCGTGAACGTGAGCCCGGCCAGCGTGGCATATCCGCCGTACCGAACCGCCCATGATCGCGACGTGCTTGGGGTCGGCGACGCCTTGGGCGATCGCCAGGCTGCGGCGATCGGTGAGATGGCAATACGGCTTG
>ERZ1370068.7714-contig-6615_pt1 | contig 70722 bp, 76 predicted proteins | sample MGYA00561227_ERZ1370068 | MGnify/ENA primary metagenome ERZ1370068 (study PRJEB38410, sample SAMEA6850437) | metagenome | study: Metagenomic assessment of the ecological functions of the soil: analysis of the soil microbiota associated with the...
GGTATTGTTCGTTCAGTTACGTATTGCAGGCTTCTGCTGGTCGGCGGGAGAGCGGTGCGTCGCTCGCGCCGAAGTCGACGTCCGGTTCGTGACCTGTTCGATCCCGCCGCCGCTCCCGATCGGGCCGTACGTGATCGTCACGCCGTGCTTCTTCGAGTAGTCGGGGATCCACTTCGCCATCAGCGGGAACACGAACGTCGAGCCGACGCCGACGAGATACCCCGCCGTTCGATGAGCCGTTGGTCTGAGCTGTCGCCGCCGCAGCCTGCGACGAGCAGCGACGACGGATGCTGTAGCGAATGCCGTACGCACGAGAGCCGAGCGGCGTCATGCCTCGTTCTTTGCCTCAGGCTCCAATCTGTAACCAACTCCGTATCGGGTCTGGATGAAGGTATGGCTGCGACGCCCGCCGGTCGATCTTGTCGCGCAGGCGCCGGACGAAGACGTCGACCGGTGCGGTCGCGGTGCGTCTCGCGACGTCCCCAGATCTTCTGCAGGAGCTCGTCGCGGGTGACGACGCGCCCGCGCTCGAGCGCGAGCTGGTAGAGGAGCCGGAACTCGGTCGGCGTCAGCTCGGCGCTCTCGTCGTCGACGAACGCCTGAACCTCCCGCGGGTCGATGCGCAGCTCCTCGATGCTGATCGGCTCGCCGCGCGGAGGCTCGTCGCGGCGTGCTCGCCCGCCGTCGAGGCCGCGCTGCACGCGGCGACCAGCTCCTTCATCGAGAACGGCTTGACGAGGTAGTCGTCCGCGCCGAGATCGAGCGCATGCACGCGGTCGTGCTCGGTGCCGCGGGCCGAGACGACGACGATCGGCGTCGCCGATGCCCTCCGACGCGCGCCGCCTCGATCACGCTCCAGCCGTCACGCTCGGGAAGCATCAGGTCGAGGACGACGACGTCGGGGCGCTCGAATCGCAGCCGCGCCAGACCCTGCTCGCCCTTTGCCGACGACGACGGGATCGAAGCCCGCCGACGCGCAGATGGCGCGCCATGCCTCGGCGATGACGCTGTCGTCTCGACGATCAGGACTTTGGCCATACTCGACCTGAATCATGGAGGATGCGAGGGCCTACCAGGAGCTTCGGGTCGGATTCACGGCTGCGGTCTCGCACGAGCTGCGGACGCCGCTGGCGCGGCTGCTCGTGCTGCTCGAGACGGCTGCGCTGCCCGGGCACCGACCGCGACGAGCTTCTTGCCCAGGCGGGAGCGAGGTCGAGCAGATGACCGAGCTCGTGAACGACGTGCTCTTCCTCTCGGAGCTCGAGAGCGGTCGGGAGGTCGTCGCCCTCGGCGACAACCGAAGTCCGGCCTGTGCTTCGAGGAGGTGCACGCCCGGCTCGCGGACAGCGCCGAGCGGGCCGACGATCGCGATCCGAATCGACGCCGAGCCCAGCATCGAGCTGCCGCTCCGGCGCACGAATGCTGCAGACCGATCGTCGAGAACCTCGCGCAGAACTCGATTCGCTACGCGGGCCCGGGTGCCGACGCTGACGCTGCGGCGCTGCCCCGGCGTGCTGCGAGGTCAGCGACGACGGTCGAGGTGTCGAGGAGGAGGAGCTGCCCCGTCTCTTCGAGCGCTTCTATCGCAGCGACCGCGCTCGCGCGCTCTCGCGGCACCGGCCTCGGGCTTGCGATCGTCAAGCACGTCGTCGTCTCCCGCCGGCGGCGCAGGTCGAGGCATCGGGCGGCCGGGGCGGGGGCTGCACATCGCGTGCAGGTTCCCCGCCCCGTAGCGGCCTCGTCAATTACGTGTGAACCAGGTTGAGGCGTCTTGAGCGAGGCCTTGAGGACGACCTTCGGATCGGAGAGAAGAGGAGCTTCGGCCCGTCTGCCTGTCCCTTCGTCAGGGCCCAGCGGATGAACTGCTTGAGCTCGGCCGCCTTCGCCGTCTGCTTCGGGCACGATCACGTAGGTGAACGTGCAGATCGGGTAGGCGAGCTTCTGCCGCTTCGACGGATTGACGATCGAGATCCCGCCGTTGTCCGGCGCGACCCGATTGATCGTCGCGCCCGCCGCCTTGATGCCTGTTCAGGCCGGGCAGCGCAAAGACGCCTGCGCGGTTCTGAACTGCCGGCGAACTTGAAGTGGTTCGCGAGCGAGAAGGCGACGTCGACGTAGGTGATCCCGCCGTCCGTCTGGCTCGAGCGCCGCCGACACGCCTGCCGATCCGCGCGCGCCGACGCCGGTCGGCCAGTCGACGGCGACGCCCTTCCGTGCGACCGCTCTTCCAGTCCGGGGCTGACGGGGTTCAGGTAGTCGGTCAGGTTGTAGGTCGTGCCGCTGTTGTCGGAGCGGTGGATGACCGTGATGTCGAGGTCCGGGCAGCGACTTGCCCTTGTTCAGCTTCACGAGTGCGGGGTCGTTCCACTTCTTGATCCGGCCGAGGAAGATGTCTGGCGACGACACGTGCCTGTTCATGTGGATGTGGTTCGGCAGCGCGTCGCCCCTTGTAGGCGAGCGACGTCGCCGAGAGCGCCCACGGGATCTGCGTGCAGCCCTTGCAGGCAGCGAACTGGTCGGGCGTGAGCGGTGCGTCGCTGGCGCCGAAGTCGACCGTGCGGTTCGTGATCGCGCGTTGACGCCGCCGCCGGATCCGATCGGCCCGTAGGTGATCTTGGAGGCCGAACGCCGAGTCGACCTTCGGGATCCAGGCCTGCACGAGCTTCGTGACGAACGTGCTGCCAGCGCCGGTCAGGCTTCCGGCAGCTGCTGTCGGACTGTCGCACCGGCCCCGACTTGCAGCAGCCATGAGCCGCGATGATGAGCGCGCCGATCAGTGCGATGGTCTTCCGGTCTCAAGCTGGTTCCTCCCATTGGTTTCTGCGTCGGATGCGATCAGCTACAAGCCCGCCGCCGCCAGGTGTGAGAGTGGGGTGCTGGAGGGTGACTTTCTGGTTACGAGGCGGTGACTGCCGGCGCCCCAGACATCGGCTCCGGAATTAGGGTTCGCCTCCGATGGCGTCGATCCCGTCCGACGTACCCGGTAACCCGTCGAGCGTCGCGGGCTCGGCGACCGTCTCGGCGACCACGGTCCTGCAGCGGCAATCACCCTCGCGGCGGCGCTGCGGCCGTCGTTCTCCTCGGCGCGATCGTCGTGGAAGGTCATGGAGCTTGCGCCGGCCCGCGATCTCGCACTATCGGGCTGAGCTTCCTGACGTCGGCTACCTGGGATCCGGTCAGGGAGGAGTTCGGGGCGCTCTCCGTTCATCTACGGCACGGTAGTCACGCTCGTTCCTGGCGCCTCCTGATCGCCACCCCGCTTGCGATCGCCATCGCGCTCTGGCTGAGCGAGCTCGCACCCGGCGGCGTGCGTGGCGTCATCGGATCGCTGGTCGAGATGCTGCGCAGCGATCCCCAGCGTCGTGCTCGGTCTCTGGGGATCCTCGTGCTCGGCCCGTACCTGTCGCACCATCTCGAGCCCTGGCTGCACGACCACCCTCGGGTTCCTCCCGATCTTCGGCCCGCCGTCGTCGACCGGAACCGGGATGTTCACCGCCGCGCTGATCCTCACGATCATGATCGTCCCGATCATCGCCAGCATCTGCCGCGAGCTCTTCCTGCAGGTCCCGAGCGAGCTCGGAGGAAGGCGCGCTCGCCCTCGGCGCCACGCGGTGGGAGATGGTGCGAGGCGTGATCCTCCCTGCGACCCGCACGGGGATCGCCGCGGCGATCATCTCTCGGCCTGGGTCGCGCGCTCGGCGAAGCGATCGCAGTGACGCAGGTCATCGGCGGCGGGACGCACATCACCAGGAACATCGTTCGGGCCGAGCGACACGATCGCCAGCAAGATCGCCTCCAGCTATCAGGAGCTGCGTCCGGCCTGAAGCGGTCGTCTCTGCCTCTACCTCGCCGCGATCCTGCTCGTCGATCGGATTGGTGACGAACTTCGTCGCACAGGTCATCGTGCGGCGCTTCGATCCTCTGCGGGCGCGCGCTGATGTCAGCTGCGACGCCCGAGTTCTCGCTCAGGCCGACCGGCCGGCTTCGCCGGCGCCGGATCGTCAACAGGATCATGGAGACCCTCGAACCTCGCAGCGCTGCTCGCCGTCGCCGTGCTCGGCATCGTCATCGTGTCCGTGGCGGTGCGTGCTGCGCCGGCGCTCAACCTGGACTTCTTACACGCAGCCTCCGAACATCTTCGGCTGGTCCGGGAGGAGGGATCTCGAGTGCGATCATCGGCTCTGCGTTGCATCGTCGGCGATGGCGACCGCCATGGCTCTTCCGGTCGGCGTACTGATCGCGATCTACCTGACGGAGTTCGCGTCGCGGGCGTCGTCGCCGGCCCGATTCAGCTCGTCTCGGACGTGCTCAACGGCCTTCCGACCATCGTCACCGGCATCTTCGTCTACGGGCCTGCTCGTCATCGGGCACAGGCAGAGCGGCTACGCGGGCGCGTTCGCGCTCGCGATCGTGATGCTGCCGCTCGTGGCGCGCGCCGCCCAGGAGACTGTTGCTGCTCGTACCGACCGCACTCGCGAGGCGGCGTCTTGCGCTCGGCGTGAGCCGGTGGCGAACGGTGCTCGGGGTGATCCTTCCGACCACCTTCGGGGGCATCCTCACGGGGGCAGTCCTCGGCGATGGCGCGAGCGGCCGGAGAGACCGCGCCGCTCCTCTTCGCCTCGTCGATCTTCAATCCCGCGGTCTCGACGGACGTCAGTCACGCCTTGCCGAACATCCCCGGTGCTGATCTTCACCTACTCGGAGCAGCCCGACCAGGCGCTGCACGAACAGGCCTGGGGCGCCGCGCTCGTCCTGATCGGCCTTCGTGCTCGTGGCCAGTCTCACCGCGAAGGCGCTGCTCGCCCGCTCGAGGCGAAAGCTGGGTCGATGACGACCCGACGAACGTTACGATTCCCGGTCGACGTGGGTCCTGTCGAGATCGCCCAGGAGCGAAAGGCGCCCGCGCCTGCCCAGCGCGAGGTTGTCTTCGACATTCGTGACCTAGCGGTGAATTACGGCCCGACGACCGCCGTCAGCGGCGTCACCCTCGAGATCTACAGAGAACTACATCACCGCGATGATCGGGCCCTCCGGCTGCGGAAGAGCACGTTCATCCGCTGCTTGAATCGAATGAACGATCTCGTCCCGGAGCGCAAGATCGAGCGGACAGGTGCTCTACCACGGGCACGACATCTACGGCGACGGCGTCGACCCTGTCGAGGTTCGCCGGCGGATCGGAATGGTCTTCCAGCAGCGCGAACCCGTTCCCGAAGTCGATCTACGACAACGTCGCCTGGGGCCCGCGCGTGCTCGGGATGAAGAAGCGACCTCGACGAGCGCGTCGAGAGGGCTCTGCACCGGCGCGGCGCTCTGGGACGAGGTGAAGGACCGGCTGAAGAAGAGCGCGCTCGGCCTCTCCGGCGGCCAGCAGCAGCGTCTGTGCATCGCGCGCGCGATCGCGATCGAGCCCGACGTGCTGCTGCTGGACGAGCCGGCCTCGGCGCTCGACCCGATCGCGACGCACGGCGATCGAGGAGCTCATGCACGAGCTCAAGAAGCGACTACACGCTCGTGATCGTCACGCACAACATGCAGCAGGCCGCGCGCGTCGCCGATCATGACCGCGTTCTTCATCGCTGGAGGTCGACGAGGACAGGCGGACCGGAGTGCTCGTCGAGTACGACTCGACGGACAAGATCTTCACGAACCCGGCGGACAAGCGCACCGAGGACTACGTCACAGGGAGATTCGGATGAGAGATCAACCTTCCAGGATGAGCTCGAATCTGCTCGAGGCGACGCTTCCAGGAGGAGGGCGCGCTCGTCCTGCGCGCGCTTCGCGGTGCGATCAACGCACTCGAGCAGCGAGATCACGAGCTCGCCGACGAGGTGATCGCGTTCGACGACGACGTCGACGACGCGCTACATCGCAGATCGAGGAAGGCGATCCAGTCGCTGCTCGCGCGGCAGACGCCGGTGGCGAGCGACCTACGGCTCGTGCTCGCGATGCTCCACATCAACCTCCACCTCGAGCGCATGGCGGACTATTGCGTGACGATCGCCAAACTGTCGAAGCTCGTGCCCGAAGTCGAGCCCTGCGCCGCGCTTCATCGAGGGCTTCGAGGAGATGGGAGCGCGCTGCGAAGAGATGACCCGCATTGCGCTGCGACGCATTCGCGGACCGCGACCTCGCGCGGCGCCGAGGTGCTCGTCGAGCTGGACGAGCTCGTCGACCGCGCGAACCGGCGCGTGGTCGAGCGGATTCTCGAGCTCGGCGGAGCGGCCGAGGATGCGCGAGTACGGCTGCGGATGGCTCTCGTCTCGCGTGCGCTCGAGCGGATCGGCGATCACGCTGTCGACATCGGCGAGCAGATCGCCTACCTGCTGACCGGGAGTTCCGGCGGTTCACGGACGCCGTCGCACTCCGTCCCGCGCGACGGCTGACAGACTCACGCGGTCAACCGAGAGAGGAGCGCTGGCACGTGTCTGCTGGTCCCGCAGAGCCGAGTGGAGTGCTGCAGGCACTGCGAGCGCACCGTCTGCGAATGCGAGTGCATCGGATCTCGCAGGCCGACCGGTCAGCCGCTTCGACTCTCGACGGACGGATCGCAGCCCTCCTCGAGGGGAGCTCGAGCACGGTGCGACCGCCACCCGCGAAGCGATCGACCCTCCTCAAGGAACGCGTGGCGTTCGCCGCGGACCGCATCAGCTTCGCGATAGCGATCAGGATGGAGCGCCACCGCGGTCCGCGGACGGCGTTGCGCGCCGCGGGGCGGAGCGTTCGTGGCGGCGCGACGTAGCGTCTCCAGCTGAGCGACGTACGAAGCCGATGAGCGCTCGACTCCAGCGAGCGTCGGCCGACGCCTGCGACGACTCGACGACAGGCAGATCGATTCCGCGACGCGGTGCGGCACCCGAGCTCGACCCATGAACGCATTCCGCCGGAACGCGTCCACCGAGCGCTCGGGAGTGGTTCATCGTCTGCGAGCAACCGGCGAGTCGTCCAGCTCGGCAGCCAGGCAATCGACGACGCAGCAGTCGTCCGATCGTCGTCGCACCCAGCTGCCGACCAGCGCGGCTTTCGCGACCGCCGGATAACTCGGCGTGACCTGCGTGCCGAGCTTCACGGATTGGAGCTCCCGTGCGACCGCGCGGATCGGCGGACGCCGGGCCGCGCGCGACGGCACCAGCCGCAGTGAAAGCAGGCTTGTCGTGACGACGAGGCTACAGGGGCGTCGCCTGAGACGCGCACTCACCCCTGCGCTTCGAGCCTGCGTCACGCCTTCGGATGCCTTCCTCGACGCTGCTCGTCGAGACTTTGGCAGGTTCTGAGCCTGGCCCAGCAGCGTCATCGCCGCGCGGTGAGCGCAACGGAGCGGCCTTCCGTCGTGGCGTCACACGCAGATGAGCTGCGCGCCGGCCACCGCTCGAAGTACAGATGGGCGATGATTCGTCTCCGTCTGCTGCATGGGCGACGACGCGCAGAAGACGATGGGGGCGATCGCACTGCACTGTTCGCGAACGAAACCTCGACACGTTCGAGATTCCCACCTGGGGTGAAGTTCTCGCCGCCGGGTTTGGCGATTGCCGCCGGCACGTACGTGGGGTGGCTGGCGGGATCATGGCGCACGCTCGGCCAGCGGCTGTACAAGCATGGAGCCGGAGAGCGGATTCTCAGCCTCCGGAAAGCGCGGCCGGCGTGGTGATCTCGGGCCGCAACGAAGCAGGGCTATCCACTTCCTCGACGACGCACGTCATCTCGGGGGTGCGGTGCCTGGAGCCGGGGCCACCCAACGTAGCCTCTCCGCAGTCCGTTGGCGGCGCCGGCAATATCGTCGTCGCCCGGTCCTCACGATCCCCGCCGCGGCAGCTGCGTCGCCGCGGCCTGCTACTGGCCGGTTCCCAAGCTGATCTTCTGAGCAGTATCCCCTGGGGCCGCCCGGCGGAGCTACGATCAGGACCGCTTTGGCTACCGGCGCCTCCGCAAACGGTTCCCGGATCTTCACCGCGACCTACCACGACACGGATGACCGGCGCCTCTCGCGTGCGGGCATCCGCCTTCGTCGCCGCATGGAGAACGGTAAGAGTGTCTGGGAGCTCGACGTCGGTCAGGCCACACGCGAAGCCGACGGCGGGCCGGGCGGCCCACCCACTGAGATTCTGCGCTTGCTCGCCGCGCCACTCACTCGGTCGTGAGCTCGTCGAGATAGCCAGGACGCGAACTCCGCAGTGAGGGCGACGACGTCGAGACAGCTCTGCTCGACGGCCAACGGGTGATCAGCCTCGTTGCGGACTGGCAGCCGAAGCTGCCGAAGCCGAAGAAGCCGAAGAAGGTGCGCACCGGCGCGCCGGCGCTCGATCGTCTCTGCACCTATCTGAAAGAGCAGGTGGACGAGATCGCGCGTCACGATCCGGGTGCCCGGCTGGGCGACAACGCCGGAGCAGCGTTCATCAACTGCGTGTCGCGACCCGTCGCGCGCGCTCCGCTCTTCGCACCGCCCGCCCTCTCCTCGACAAGGCATGGGTCGACGGACTGCGCGCCGAGCTCAAGTGGCTCGGCGGAGAGCTCTCGCCGGCGCGCGATCTCGACGTTCTCCTCGACGGGCTAGCGGAAGGACGCGGCCAAGCTCGGTAAGCCCGGGAGCGCGATCATCCGCCAACTCGAAGGCGACCGCCGCCGTGCACAGACGCGCCTCGTGAAAGCGCTCGACAGTCCTCGTTACCTCGAGCGTCCTGGAAGAGCTCGAACGCGCGGCGGCGATGCGCCTCGCGTGCGCAGGGTCGACAAGTCGACTGAAGAAGCTGGCACGCCGAGACTTCGGCGACTGCGCCGCGTCGGTCCGCGCGCTGAAGAAGAAAGCCGTCAGACGAGGCGCTGCACGAGGTGCGCAAAGCGGGGCAAACGAGCGCGCTACGCGGCCGAGCTTGCCGGCGGCAAGCGGGCGCGTCGGTTCGCGGAGGCTGCGAAGTCGTTCCAGGACGTCGTGGGCGACAATCAGGACGCCGTCGTTGCCGAGGAACATCTGACACGCGTTCGTTCCGAAGAGCGAAGAACGTGGAGGCGGTCTTTGCTGCGGGCAGGCTGCTCGAGCGCCAGCACACGCGCCGCCGAAAGCGCGCAAGTCGCTGCCGAAGGCCTGGAAGAAGCTCGACCGTCAGGGACGCAAGCTCTGGGCTTGACGGGGACGGTCCGCGCCGCCGGCGGAGTGCCTGTGCGTCGACGAGCTGACGGAGCGCTCGAAGTGCTGCTCGTCCATCGCCCCAGGTACCGCGACTGGACGTTTCCGAAAGGGAAGGTCAAGGACGGCGAGAGCGACGAGGAGGCGGCCGTGCGCGAGGTGAGGAGGAGACGGGGCTCACGTGCACGCTCGGCCGCGAGCTACCGAGCACCCGGTACACCGATCCGAGGCTGCGCGACAAGACCGTGCGCTACTGGGAGCTCGAGCCGAGCTCGGGCAGCTTCGAACCGAACGACGAGGTGGACGAGATCGTGTGGTTGACACCCGAGCAGGCCTCAGAGCGTCTGACGTACTCGCGCGATTGGACAGTCCTGCGTTCGCTCGAAAGCCGGCGATGACGCTCCTGCTCATCCGCCATGCATCGGCCGGCGACCGCGACGACTGGGTGGGCGATGACCTGCCGCGGCCGCTCGACGCCCGGGGCCGGGGCCAGGCTTCGCGGCTCGCAGAGCTCCTCGGCGACTACGAGATCGCGCGCGTCCTGTCGAGCCCGGCCGTGCGTTGCGTGCAGACGGTCGAACCGCTTGCCCGCTCTCGCGGGCTCGACATCGAGGTGCGCGAGGAGCTCGGCGAAGAACAGCAAGGCGAAGCCGGCGCCGAGCTCGTGCGTTCCCTCGCTCGGGGAGCAGACCGCTCTCTGCGTTCACGGCGGGCTCAGCGACGCCGTCGCCGGCGTTTCGCAGAAGAAGGGTGAAGTGCTCGTGCTCGACGACGAGGGGAGGCTCGTCGAGCGGTTCCGCTCCTAGCCGGTCGCTTCGGCCAGCTCTTCGAGTGCGATGAGCGCGGCTCCTTCGCGGATCCCGCCGCGGCCGATCTCGAGCGGCACACCGAGCCGCTCTGTACCTCTCCGAGGATGAGCGTTCCTGCCGTCAGCGTCTGTGCTCGCGCTGGATCGACTCCGTACGTTTCCTCAATCGAGCGACTCGAGCGCTTGGCGAGCTTGCACGCAGCTGACGACAGGCTCTCCGCGTCGAGTGTCGCGTCCCGACAACCCTGCGAAGCGCGCGGTGCTGTTCCGCCGGTGGCGATCGCCGTCCGATGCCAGCGGCGGTGTGAGCTCGGCGAAGCGCGGCGCTCACCTCCGCCCGAGCTGCGTCGAGGGCCTCGGGTGAGGCCGGCGCGCGCCCAGTGCTCGCCGCGTCAGCCGGAGGGAAGCCAGAGATCGAAGGAGCGCGCCCAGGCCGGGCCACCCGAGTCCGAAGCCGACCACCACCTGAGTCGAGCCGCCGCCGACGTCGCAGACGAGCGATCGGGTCGGGCGGTGCGCTTTCGAGTGCTGCGACGGCGCCGTACCAGGCCAGCTCGCCTTCCTCTTCCGTGCGTAAGGACGCGCGTCGCGACGCGCCGTCGCCTCCGCCAGCCGGGAAACGAGCTCCCGTCCATTGGCCGCCTGTCGTCCCGGTGAGGTCACGAGGACGTCGATCGCGGTCGCAGCCGAGCTTGCGCGCGCGACAGCACGTGCGCGCCCGCGATCGCCGCGGCCTCCGCGAGCTTCTTCCTCGCCAATCCTGACCGAGTCGCTCGATCTCCTCACCGAGGCCGAGCTGGACGCGCTGCTCACGAAGCGCAGACCAGCCGGCCCTCGTCGCGCGGTCGCGACCAGAAGGCGCAACGTGTTCGCGCCCACGTCGACGATTCCCACCCGCACGTCGCCGATTCTGACCATCCGCGCCGGTCGTCGCCCGTTTGGGGCGATCAGCCGTCAGCAGCTGCAGGCGATCAGCGCGTCCGAGGCTGGACGGCTCGGCGGCGGGCGCGGGCGCGGGCGCTCCGCATGAACACCTGCTGCGCCTGGCGGCCGCGATCGCCCTTCTTGCGGCCGGAGCTTCATCCAGCGTCCTTCGGAGCTCATCTCCCACGCCGACGCGTTGTCGGCCAGGAGGACGTCGAACGCGCGGACGAGCTCCTGCTGCGCGCGCCCGTCCTCGACCGGTGCGACAGCAGCTCGATGCGGTGATCGAGGTTCCGCGGCATCAGAGTCTGCGCTGCCGATGAGGATCGCCCGCTTCTCGCCTGCTTCGAAGATGAAGATGCGGCTGTGCTCGAGGAAGCGGCCGAGAATGCTGCGGACGCGGATGCGTCTCGCTCAGACCGGGCACTCCCGGGCGGAGCGTGCAGATGCTGCGGGCGACGATGTCGATCTTCGCGCCCTGCCTGCGACGCGCGATAGAGCTCCTCGATCAGCTCCTCGTCGTTGAGGCTGTTCACCTTGATCCGGATGCGCGCCTCCTCGCCGTCTCGCCGCCGCGCGCGACCTCGCGGATGCGCTCGACCATGCCGTCGCGCAAGGCCGAACGGCGCCACGAGCAGCTTGCGGAACGGCTGCGGCCGGCCGAAGCCCGTCAGATAGTTGAAGAGATCCGCGACGTCGGCGGCGATGTCCGCGATCGGCCGTGAACAAGGCCGTAGTCCTCGTACGCCTCGCGCGGTCGTGGATGTTGTAGTTGCCGGTGCCGAGGTGCACGTAGCGCCGCAGCTCGTCGCCCTCCCGGCGGACGATGAGCGTCATCTTCGGCGTGGATCTTCAGATTCGGGAAGCCGTAGACGACATGGACGCCGGCCTGCTCGAGCGACCGCGACCAGCCGATGTTGCGGTACTCGTCGAAGCGGGCCTTCAGCTCGATCAGGCGACACGCTCTGCTTGCCACGTCTCCGCCGCGTCGATCAGCGCCGGCACGACGGTGAGTCCTCGCTCGTCCGGTACAGCGCCGTCTTCAGCGCGACGCACCGCAGGATCGCGCGCTGCGGCGAGCAGGAAGGCCTCGAAGCTCGACGCGAACGAGTCGAACGGATGGTGCACGAGGATGTCGCTGCGCCGGATCTCCGCGAAGAGCTCGTCCGCGTCGGCCGCACGCGAGCGAACGCGGATGCACGACCGGATACCAGGGCTCGTCCTTCAGGTCAGGCCGGTCGATCTGCGACGAGCTCCTGCAGGCTCGGCGAGGTCGAGCAGGCCCTGGATCAGATAGATCTGGTCGCTGCTGGCGCTCAGACCGCGCTCGAGCCGTTCGAGCATCCGCTCGAGACCGAGCCGGACGACCTCGACGCGCACGACGTCGCCGAAGCGCCGGCGCCGCAGCTCGTCCTGCACCGCCTCGAGCAGGTCGTCGGCCTCGTCGGACACCTCGAAGTCCGCGTCGCGTGTGACGCGGAACGTGCAGCACTCGACGATCTCCATGCCCGGGAACAGGCGCGGCAGGAAGTGCCGGATGACCCGCTCGAGCGGAAGGAAGAGCCCGCGCGTCGCCGATCGAGCAAGAAGCGCGGCAGCAGCTCGGGCACCTTCACGCGCGCGAAGCGCTCCTCGCCCGAGTCTCCGGGTCGCGGACGAAGATGCCGAGGCTGAGAGACGAGAGGTGAGATGTACGGGAACGGCTGCCCCGGCCCGACCGCAAGCGGCGTCAGGATCGGGAAGACCTCGCGCTCGAAGCGCTGGTCGAGCTCGTCGAGCTCCTTGCGGTTGCAGTCCTCGACCTCGCCGACGATCACGCCCGCGTCGGCCAGGGCCGGACGCAGCTCGCGCTTCCAGAGCTTCGCCTGCGCGGCGGTGAGCTCGAGGCGTCTGCTCTCGGATCTCGCGGCGAGCGTCTCAGGTGCGGTTCGTCCGTCGGGAGAGCGCACGAGGAGGCCGGCCTCCTCCTGGCCCATCAGGCCGGCGACGCGCACCTGGAAGAACTCGTCGAGATTCGACGAGAAGTACGCGCAGCTCCGCGACCGCTCGAGGAGGCGGAGCGCCGTGTCCGCCGCACGCGCGAGGACGCGAGCGTTGTAGTCGAGCCAGGACAGCTCCCGGTTGAGCAGTCGCGCGTCGTCAGTCAGGAGAGCCGCCTGAGGCGCGAGCCACGGGCCATCCTCTCTCACCGACGCGCGGATTGTGGGTTACGGACCTGTGACAGCTCTTCGTATCAGGCAGCGATCGGTAGGGCGAGCCGGTCGTCCGCGGCGAACGGCGTCAGATAGACCCGTGCGCGCGAGCGAAGAGGCAGACCACGGACCGCATCGGCGTCCTTCTCGCAGCGGAGGAGCGTCTTCCAGGACGACAGGTCGCTCTGCGACGGTGGAAATCGCCGGTTGCCAGCGGTGGCAGCCCGTCTTCCGCGACCCAGGCGAACGTCTCGCTGCCGATTGAAGAGCTCGTAGCGGTGGATCAGGCTCTCGAGCGACTCGCGTTCGCGCCAGATCCGCCGCGTCGGGCGAAGCGGCGAGCGAGTCGCGGTCGGCGTAGCGGGTGCGCTGCGACCACGCACGGCGCTCCTGGTCGTTGGCTGCCTCGAGGGCCTCGGACGAGCCCCGGATTCGATCGGACACGAAGTGCTTCGAGGCCGAGCGCGAGCGACGTGTGCGGACCGATCGGGATCCGGCTGGTTGTCGGTCAGCTCGAGCCCAGGAGACGATGAGCCCGTAGTCGCCGAGCGGCGCGCGTGGCCGCTGCCATCGCACGGCTGCGGCGTAGGCCGGCCAGGTCCACGGATCGATCGCGCGTCGGGCATCAGGGTCGTCAGGCGAACCGCATGGTCGGTGATGCAGAAGCACGTCGAAGTCGTTGCGCAGCCGTAGAGATCGACGACGCTCGCTGAGCGTCAGGATGCCCGTCGCTCCAGGTCGTGTGCGCGTGCAACTCGCAGAGCAGAAGGCTGCCGCTCATCGTTCGTCAGTGTTGCCTGTACCGGACAGGACGCGTGGGCCGACGAATGGGAAAGATCCGGCGACGAAGCGGTGAACGAAGACCGACGATCTGTCGGCCAACAGCTACCTGGGTGACCGGAGACGGTCACTTTTCGCGCGTATCCGCCTGGGGGTTGTTTCTCGTTGCTACTCCATGGTGAAAACCGGAGCAGGTCGACAACCTCACCCCGAAGGGAGGCGTCAAACCGCATGAGCATTCTCTGGATCATCCTGATTGTGATTCTCGTGCTCGCGCTGCTCGGCTTCTTCTCGCGCGGGCGCTGGTAAAGGCGCGTAGGACCATCTGAAGCTCTGAATGGGCCGCCTGGCACTTGCCGGGCGGCCCTCTCTGGCGATCATGGTCAGGTGGACCAGGCCGCCGTCCTTCTGACCCTGCTCGAGCAGAGGAGATCTCGCGCCTGGCCCCTCGTCTCGGCGGGATGGCGCGCGCCGAGGGCGTCGTCATCGTCAGCGAGCGCTACTGGGCGTTCGCCGGCACCGACGGCAGCCTGCGAGAGGGCACGGATGCCGTCCGCCGCCGAATTCGCTCCGCGCGATTCCGCTTGCGCGCGGTCTCGTTCGCCTGAGCGCGTCACTGTCACCGCTCTTTCGCCGGGAGGGCGTCGCCCGCAAGCGTGAGCGGGTTTTCCTGCCTCGCCGCGATCGTCACGCCACTCGCGCTGGCATTCGCTCCGAGCTGGATCGGGCTCATCGCCGGCCTCGTCACCACCGTGGCGCTGCTCGGCTGGCTCTTGCGGGGACGCACGCTCTACCTGCACGGCGCCGAGCACCGTGCGATCGCCGCGCTCGAGGAACGGCGCCTTCGCGAGACCTGGCACGGCGCCGCTTCGCCGTCACGCTTCTCGCTTCGCTGCGGCACGAACTTCGCGGCGCTGATGATGCCGGTCGCCGTGCTCGGCGGGCGCGTGTGGCCGCTGCCCGCAACGGCGTTTCACGCCGGTCGTCGTGTCCGTGCTCGCACTGGCACTGACGATGGAGCTCTGGCAGCTCGTGCAGAGCGTTCCGCGTCTGGCGCGCGTGGTGCTCCTGCCGGGTCTCGGATTGCAGCGACTCACCACGCGCGAGCCGCGGCTCGACGAAACGCGGGTCGCGCTCACCGCGCTCGCAGCAGTGCTCCGCCGCGAGCTTCGCACGCGTAGCAGCTTCTCGCGCGGGTAGCCTCCGATCCGTGGAGCGCGAGAACAGCATCGAAGCGCACGGGCTCGTCCGCGAGTTCAAGAAGGGACCTCGTGCCGTCGACGGCATCGACCTGCGCGTCGAGCCGGGTGAGATCTACGGGTTCCTCGGCCCGAACGGCGCCGGCAAGTCCACGACCGTCCACATGCTCACGACGCTGCTGCCGCCGACTGCGGGAACGGCGACGGTCGCCGGCTACGACGTCGTCAAGGAAGGGCCGAAGGTGCGGAAGGCGATCGGCGCTGCGCTGCAGGAGGCCGCGCTCGATCCGTTTCTGACCGGACGCGAGCATCTGCGGCTGCAGACGACGATGCACGGCATCACCGGCGAGGAGCGGCGGCGGCGCAGCGACGAGCTGCTCACGCGTGTCGGGCTCACCGAGGCTGCGGACCGCAAGGTCAAGGGCTACTCGGGCGGGATGAAGCGCCGCCTCGACCTTGCGCTCGCGCTCGTGCACCGGCCGCGCATTCTCTTCCTCGACGAGCCGACGACCGGGCTCGACGTGCAGAGCCGCACGGCGCTCTGGGTCGGAAGTCGGCCGGCTCGCGAAGGAGGAGGGCGTGACCGTCTTCCTCACGACGCAGTACCTGGAGGAGGCGGACGTGCTCGCCGACCGCGTCGGGATCATCGACCACGGCACGATCGTCGCCGAGGGCACCCCGAGAAGCTCAAGTCCGAGATCTCGTCGCTCGACGGTCGAGGCGGTGCCCGCGGATCCCGACCAGCGTGGAGCCGTCGCGTCCGTCCTCGAGCGCTTCGGCGAGCAGACGACCGGCTACGGGCCCGGGCAGCGTCGCCGTGCAGCTGTCGTCGTCGAACGGCAACCTGACCGAGATCGTGCGTGCCCTGGACGCCGACGGTGTGGTCCTGTCGCAGCTGCAGATCCACGAGCCGACGCTCGACGACGTCTTCCTGGCGAAGACCGGGCCGCCACCTCGAAGGTGCTCGGGCGACGAGGAGGAGCAGGGGCAGGAACTGGACGCCGAGCCCGCGCAAGTTTGAGCGTCGCTCTCTCTACGCAGACCGCCGCTCTCGGACACCGCGCGGTCGTCCGGACCGCGCGCCAGCCGGCGAACGTCGTCTTCCCGCTCGTCTTTCCGATGCTGCTCCTGGCCGTGAACTCCGGCGGCCTCCAGTCGGCAACGCGCCTGCCCGGGTTCCCGACCGACTCGTTCGTCGCCTTTGCGCTCGCAGTTCCGTTCGTGCAGGGCGCGCTGCTCGCGACGATCAATGCGAACGTCGAGTTCGCGCGCGACATCCAGACCGGCTTCCTCAATCGGCTCGCGCTGACGCCGGTGCGCGGCATCGTCCTGCTGCTCGGCCAGCTCGGCGGGCTGATGACGATCGCCGTCGATCCAGGCTGTCTTCTACCTCGCGGTCGGCTATGCGTTCGGGGTGCGGCTCGCCAGCGGTGTTCGGCGGCGCGTTCATGTTGCTCGTGCTCGAGATCGTGATCGCGCTCGGCTTTGCGGCGCTCGGTAGCTGGGCGGCGCTGCGAACCGGTTCCACCGAGGCGGTGCAGGGGCTCTTTCCCGTCTTCTTCGTGTTTCTGTTCCTCTCGTCGATGAACATGCCGCGCAACCTGATCCAGGCGGACTGGTTCCGCTGGGTCGCAACGGTCAATCCGGTGTCGTACCTCATCGAGGCGGTGCGCTCACTCGTGATCGAAGGCTGGAACTGGGAAGCGCTTCGCGCTCGGCTTCGCGGCGGCCGGCGCGCTCAGCCTCGTCGGGTTCGCGCTCGCGACGCACGCGCTCTATCGACGGCTGGAGCGAACATGAAGCGACACACTCGCCGTCGCGCGCGGCGTGTCGTGGCGCGTGTTGCACATGTTCTTCACGAACCCGGCGTTCCTGCTCCCGTCGCTCGCGTTTCCGCTCTTCTTCTTCACGGCATTCGTCGGCGGCCTGTCGCGCATCTCGCAGGTGCCCGGGCTTCGACTTCCCGACGGGCTACACCGCGTTCCAGTTCGTGTTCGTCTTGCTGCAGTCGGCCGCGTTCGCCGGGCGTGTTCACAGGGTTTCGGCATCGCACGCGACTTCGAGAGCGGCTTCATGCGCCGCCTGATGCTCGCCGCGCCCAACCGCAGTGGGATCCTGCTCGGCTACCTGGTCTCCGCGCTCGTCCGCTGGCTGACCGTGGCGAGCCGTCGTCACCGCTGTCGCACTGCTGGCGCAGATGAACATCGGAGGCAACGGCGTGGATCTGCTCGGGCTCTACGCGCTCGCGTTGCTACTCAATCTCGCGGGAGCGCTCTGGGCGGCGGGCGTCGCGATGCGCTTGCGCACGCAGCAAGCCGCGCCGGTGATGCAGATGCCGGTCTTCCTGCTCCTCTTCTTCGCGCCGGTGTACGTGCCGCTCGGTCTCCTTGCAGGGCTGGATCCATGGCGTCGCTTCCGTGAATCCGATCACGCCGCTGCTCGAGGCCGGCCGGGGCTTCATCTCCGGCAGCCCGAGCTGACACTGGCGGCGTTCGCGATCGCGCGTCGGGCTGGTCGCTCGGGTTTGCCGCCTGGGCCGTCCGTGGCCTCAGAAGTGCGGAAGCCGCGGGCTGAGAGCGCAACGAAGGGGTCAAATGGTCTACGCGTTGGTCGAGACGGCCGCGCGGGCAGCATCACGGCCTCGATGCGGCACCGCCTAGTCGGGGCCTTGGTTGAACGCATAATGTCCCGCTAATGGAGCCCGAAGCCTGGCCCACACCACAGACGCCGGCGCGCGAGCCGCTGCCGCGCGTCGAGGATCTCCCCGTCGCCGAACAGGGCTACGAGCAGGAGAGTGTCAAGGCTGCCTTCGACTCGTTCTACCGTCACGCCGCCCAGGTCGACGCGGCCCTGCGCACGCTCGAGGCCGTGGATTCGTTCCACCGGCAGCGCCGCTTCCGCTGCGCGCCGACCTGCGCTCGCTGCGCTCGGCCGGGCTGGACGCAGCAGTCGTGGACGCAGCCCCAGTCCTACGGCTATGGCATGCGTGCGCCGCGCGAGGGAGTTCCGCCTGCCGTCTGGCGGATCGGCGGCGAGGTCGCGTTTCTGGTTGCCGTCGCGGTCGCGTTCGGCGTGGCGCAAGCTCTCGTGGTGGGCGATCGTGCCTCGCGCATGGCCGGCGCGTTCGCGATCGTCTGCCTCATCGAGTGGCTCTGCAGGGCGCGAGCAGACGTCGTTCGTCCGGCCTGGCCGGCGCGACGGTCCCCGCCGTCCATCCTGTCGTGGAGGCCGCAGCGGGCGGAGGACACCGACGAGCACGACTCGCTCGGCTGGACTGCGTTCGAGGAGGCGCAGGAACCGTCGGACGCGATGACGATCATCGGCGACGCCGTCACGGGCAGACGATCTCGTCGCAGAGTCGTGCCGGAGCCAGGGCCGGAGCCGAACCGGAGCCTGAGCCCGAGCCGGAGCTGCCGCCTGCCGCGAAGCAGGACGACCCGGGCGGCCGTCCGAGCTGGTGGCGGCGCCGGCGCGACGACGAACGAGCCGGGCCCCCGAGCCCGGACGTGCCGCGGCACGTTCGGGTGCTTTCCGCCGATGAACCGGTGCCGTCCGATGGATCCCTGGGAAGCAGGGCTTCGACGAGCCGCACGAGGCCGAGCCGACGAGGAGGATCCGAGCGAAGCGGTCCTCGTCGAGGACGCGAGCAGCGCGCGTTCCGCCCCAGCTGATCGGCTTCAACGAGACCCTTTCGTCCAGGGCTCATTCCTGCCGATAGGACTCCAATGCGGAAACGTCCCGATCGGCCAGATCCTGGTCGAGAAGAACGAGATTTCTGAGGCCGAGCTCGCGGCCGCGCACTCGCCGAACAGGAGCGGACCGGCCTTCGCCTGGGTCAGATCCTGATCGAGACCGGCCGCATCTCCTGGCTGGCGCTCGCGCGTGCGATCGCGGAGCAGGTCCTCGACATCGAGGCACGCGCCGAGCCCGCTGCCGAGCCTCCCGCGGAGCCGTTCCTCAGCGCCGCCGGCGGCAGAGCAACCCGCTGCCCCGCCCGCACCGCCGGCGCCGGCACCGGTCAGCCTCCGCGGCGGCTACCGGTCCTCGCCACGTTGCGTTCCGGTAGAGCTCCCGAACCGGCGCCGGCCCCGCCTGTCGCCGCGCCCGAACCACCGCCCCGGCACCCGTCACCCGCACCCGTAGCCGCCCGTTGCCGCTGAACCGGATCCTGATCCACGACCCGGAGATCAAGCTGCACAGCGTCGAGGCGCTTCTGAAGGAACGCCAGCGCGCCGTTCATCGAGCTCGTCACGACGACTGAGACTCTGCGGCATGAAGGTCGCCCGGCTCGAAGAGATCATCGAGGAGCGCGACCGGGAACTGACCCGGCTTCGCGTCCTCCGCGCCAGCTGAGGTTGAGCTCTAACTGGCCGACGCTAGGGCTGCGGCGCGACCGCAGCGGAGGTTCCGAGGACCCGCCCGTTGCGGCCGAGTGCCTTCACCGCAGTAGAAGGCGGCCGACTTGCCGAGGCGGATCGGAGTCTCGAAGCCGTTCTTCGCCACGGTCTGGACGGGCTGCAGCTGGCCCGGCGCGCCGGACCGGCGAGCACCTGCCACTGCACCACGTCCGTCGCGCCGTTCCAGCTCGCGTAGGCGGCGTCGTCTCGCGACCACGACGACCGGCCGGTCTGGTCGGCCGGCCGTGCCAGACGAAGCGGTAGGCGCGATACGTGTCGGCGTCTTCGCCCGGCGGCTTGCCGTGACCGAAGTACGCGTCGAAGAGCAGCTTGCCGTTTCGGTCGAGAGCTCGCTGACGTACGGCTGCGGCACCCCAGCCGACGAAGATGTTCCCGTTCGGCAGGAACTGCGCATTGCCTTCGAACGGGGCCAGCAGTTTCTTCGGATGGTGGTAGCGCACGCACGAGTGTCGCCTTCTTCGTCTGCGGGTTCACGCGCAGGACGAGGATTCGCGAGAACTTCTCAACGGGCGGTGCGGCGCCGTTGTCGAAGATCGTGATCGTGCCGTTCGCCTGGCGGCGGGCGTCGTGCTGCCATTCGAAGTTCGTGCCCTTTCCCATCTTGAAGCTGCTCTTCTTGCCACCGAGCCGCCAGAGCACCTTCTTCGTCTTGCGATCGATCTCGTAGATCGTGTGCGTGTTGCGAGCCGAGACGAGGAAGTTCCCGTTCGGCTCAACGGCGATCGAGTTGATGTGGAAGTAGTCGTACGGCGGGGCTTTTGCACCGGCCTTTGCCGCCGGCGGCGGGGCGTAGGACTCTCCGACTCCAACCTGTGGGTAGCTGTGCCATTCGAAGAGAACGCGCTTGCTCTTGATGTCGACCTCCTGGACGATTCCGTCCCAGATCGTCCCCTTCTTCGGGCCTCCGACGGCCGAGAGATCGACCGGCAGGCGGTGGTAGACGGTGAACACCGCGGTGTTGTTCTTCGTGATCAGAAACTCGTGGACGTCGCCGACGAGGCCGTTGCCAGGGCGGACCTCCGCCACGGGCCGGTACGAGGTGTCGTAGATGACGTACCACCCGTCTCCGACGCCCACATTCGAGACGTGACCTCGCCACCAGGTCAGCACGGGCTTGCCGAGATAGTGCTGGACGCGGAAGTCCGTGACGCCGCGGGTGTTCAGCGGCTTGAACCAGACGACCTCGCCGCGGTTGTCCATGATCATCGGGCCTGCCTGCGCGACGACCATCTTCGGGGCGAGGAAGACGTAGCCGGGCGCAGTGTTGTGGGCAGGGGTGCGGATCTGCACCAGTGGCGGCTTCAGATCAGGGCGGGAGTGATACGTGCGTGACGGCGGCGGTTTCGTCTCCGCGGCAGTCGTAGCCGGTGGGGTCTGTGCTGCACTCGTCTGGCTTTTCTTCGAGTCATTGCAGCCTGCAAGCAGAACTGACAGCACCGCCAGGAGTGAAGAGGGCCCGCCTCACGCGCAAGAGCATAAACGGCTCAGTCGAGGCTCACAGCGGTTGTGCGTCCGAGCGCCCGGCCGCGGTGGTCGAGCGCGCGCACCGCGATCCACCCGGCAGCGCTGCGGAGGGGGTATGCGGGTCTCGAAGCCTTTCTTCGCGACGATGCGGACGGGCCGGAGCTGACTCTTCCGCGGACCTGCGACCAGCTCCCACTGCACCACGTCCGTCGCTCCGTTCCAGCTGACGTATGCCCACCGCCCGCTCACGGCGACGACGAGGCCGGTACCGGGGCCGGGCGGACCAGCGGAAGGCGATAGGCGCGGTAGGAGTCGACGCGTCCGCGGCCGAAGCGCCCGTCGAAGAGGATCGTTCCGCGCGGCCCGAATTCCGTGAAGCGCGACTGGTGACCCCAGCCGACGAAGTAGTGGCCGTTGGCGAGCCGCTGCAGGTTGCCCTGGTCGACGGCGACGATCGGCGGCCGGTGGACGAAGGTGCGCACGACCGTGGCACGCATGTGCTTCATGTCGAGATGGAGGACGAGACCGCGCGACTGCTTGCGGACCTGCGGCCCTGCAGAGTTGTCGAAGAGGGTCAGGTCGCCCGTCCGGCCGTCTGCGGGCGTCGTGTTGCCACGCGAAGCTTGCTCCGCGTCCCATCGTGAAGTCGCTCCGCTTGCCGCCGAGGCGCCACAGGATCTTGCCTGTACGGCGGCTGATCTTGTAGATCGTGTGCGTGTTCCGGGCGGAGACGAGCAGGTTCCCGTCGTGGTCGATCTCGATGGAGTTGACGTGGAAGTAATCGAAGATGCGTCCGGGATCCCTCGGGAGGTGGTAGTACGACTCGACGAGCCTCACGTGGTCGATGCTGCGCCAGTCGAAAAGGACGCGCCCCGTCTTGATGTCGACTTCCTGCAGGCCGCCCTCGAGAACTCTCCTTCCCTTCACGCGAATCTGGCGAGAGGTCGTCATCAGCGCGGTGTTGCGTGGGGTGATCTTGAACTCGTGGATGTCGCCGACCATTCCGTTACCCGGTTGGACGTGGGTGACGAGGCGATACGTGCTGTCGTAGATCGTGTAGCCACTGTCGCCGCCGCCCTTGTCCGGCCTGCCGTGCCACCACGTCAGGACCGGACGCCCCAGGTAGCGCTGCACGCGAAAGTCGGTCACTCCGTGCGTGTCTAGGGGTCTGAACCAGACCACTCGGCCGTCGTTGTCGATGATCAGTGGTCCGGCCTGCACGACGTCCTTCTTCGGCGCGATGAAGATGTAACCGGGCTGTCGTGTGCCGTGTCCGCTTGAGGATCTGGACAAGCGGTGGCTTCGAGATCCGGCTCGTGAGTGGTAGTGCCTTGTCGGCGCGGTCGGGCCTGCTGCGCTCGAGACGCTGCTGCAACCCGTGACCGCCGAGCACGACACCGGCTGCGACGGCCGCCGACGCCATCCGTGTGGCTCGTCGTCATGCCGGTTCGCGCACGATGGGACCTGCCTGCGTTCGCGCGATCAGGAAGATGGGCGTTGCGACGATCGCGGTTGCGCCGATCGCCAGTGCGCCGACCCCGATCGCATCGAGCGCGTAGCCGCCCAGCAGCGCAAGGCCCGCTCCGAACAATGCGCCGAGCAGGTCGTTGAACCCGAGCAGCTTGCCCCGCTCGGTCGGGCTCGTGCGGTCGGCGAGCTGTGCGGTCGCCGCGACGAAGGAGATGTTCCAGCCGAGCCCGAGCCCGAGCAGCAGGACCGCGGTCGGCGAAGACGCTCGAGACCCAGAGCAGCGCGATGGTCGACAACGCCATCACGACGAGCCCGACCTGCGAGCGCCGGGGTCCGCCCGACGCGGTCGATCAGCGCGCCGATCACGAGCACGAGCGCGTACATGCCGAACACGTGCGCGCCGATGATCGGGAAGACCGAGTGCTGGCTGTGGTGGTGGTGCTCGACGACGACGTAGCCCGTGAGGTTCATCACCGAGACCATGACTCCGAAGCTTGCGAGGGCCGCGAGCATCGCCGGGCGAACACCGGGTCGCCGCACGAGCTCGCGGAGCGGAGCGCGGCGGCGCCGGCGGTGCAGGATCGGGTCGCCGTGCGCGCCGATCAGCTCGGCGATCCGCTTCGGGTCGGGCCGGACAGAACTGAACGAGCACGAGCGCGACCAGCGCGATGCCCGCCGGCGGCGAGCCAGGGAACCGTGAGCGCGCGTCGGCCTCGAGCTTCCTTCCCTGCGAAGAGCGGACCGAAGACCGTCGGGCCGAGGATCGCGCCGAAGACCGACCCGAAGAGCACGTACGAGATGCCGCGCGCGCGTCGCTCGGGCGGGTACATGTCTCCGGCGGCGGCGCGCGATCAGCAACGTGATGCCACTCGAGGCGCCGACGAACGCAAACCCGGGCAGCAGAGCCGCGGTCGAGCCGGTTCTGCGTTGCTAGCGCCGTGAGCAGGCAGCCGCACGGAGCCGAAGTGCGAACCCGACCGTCAGCACCGGCACGCGGCCGAAGCGGTCCATCAGGCGGCCGGCCGGGACAGCCGTGAGCCCCGACGAGGTGAGGAAGATCGCAGGCCCGAGGCCCAGCAGTCCTCTGACACCGGTGACGAGCACGAAAGGTGAGCGACGAGACTGCGGCCGTCAGCTGGAGAACGGCGGAGTTCACCGCCATCGTGGCCGCGAGAATCACCGTGTTGCGCCTGATCGGCAGGCCGGGCGGGACTTCCGTCGCCACGACGTCATTCAATCAGGCACGCGTCAGAGCAGCTATTGCTTCAATGCAGGCGTGGACGCACGCGCCAAGGTCGTCGTGCGTCTGGCGGCGACGCTCGTGCTGGGAGCCGCCACCGCTTCCGACTCACGTTCAGCCCCGGGTGCCTGCAGCCGGCTTTCGCGCAGACTCCCGGTCAGATCGGCGGGATCCACTACCGGCGGTCCCCGCTTCGGCACGACGTCGTGTTCGCAGGTCTGACGGGCACGCGCCTCACGCTTCAGGGGCTCGTCCTGTCCACGAGCTGCAGGCCGGTCACGGGTGCGCGGATCGACTTCTGGCAGGCCGACACGAGCGGGCACTACGACGACACGGGCACGCGCCTGCGCAGCCACCAGTTCACGGACGCACGCGGTCGCTATCACCTCGAGACGATCCTGCCCGGTCCGTATCCGGGGCGCACACGCCACATGCACGTCAAGGTGCGGGCGCCTGGTCAGCGGACGCTGACGACCGAGCTCTACTTTCCGGGCGCGCTCTACAACGACCGCGACCCGTACTTCGACAAGCGCCTGCTCGTGCACCTCGCCGAGGTACACAAGACATTCGGTCGCGAGCTTCGACTTCGTGCTGCTGATCCATTGACGAAAGCGCTCACTCTGCTGCTGCTCGCCGCCGCGCTGCTCGCCGGTTGCGGGTCGTCGGGGGCGAACCAGATCCAGGTCGGCGCTGCGCGGACGCTACCGGCTCGCCGGTTTCACCCCGCAGACGTTCGTTCCGAACAAAGCCGCAGCGCCTGTCGTTCGCGATCGAGCAGCCTTCAGGCTCGCCTCTGACGAATTACAAGAGGGGTACCGGCCCGCACACAGGGGTTCACCTGATCATCGTCAAGAGCGATCTCGAGTCGATCATCCACCGGCATCCGCCGGTCGGGCCGGACGGACGGATCTCCGAGACCGTGACCTTCCCGAGCGCCCGGCCGTTACCGCGTGGTCGTCGACGCATACCCGAACCTCGGCGGACCGCTCCGGAACTTCCAGCTCTTTCGGTCGATCACGGTCGCCGGTAAGGCAGTGACGAAACCGCTGCCGGCGTTTCGGCCTACTGTCGTTGTCGATGGCTATCGGTTCACACTTCACCACCCACCCGCACTGCGCGCCATCAAGCCGGCGTTTCTGCAAATCACCGTCACGCGGCCGAACGGCAGTCCGGCGCCGTTCACGCCCTGGTTCGGAGCGCTCGCTCACGCGATCTTCTTCCGAGCAGGCTCGCTGGACTACTTCCACACGCATGTCTGCTCAGCGGGAATGACCGGGCTGCACGAGCGTGCTGGGCCCGACGCGGGTGACCGGACGCGCTACCAGGCCGGGTCAGCTCCGCGTGGGCGTGCTGCTTCCCGTGCCGGGCACCTGGCGGCTCTTCCTGCAGTGCAAGGTGGACGGCCGCGTCCTGACTGCTCCCTTTACTCTGAGTGGTGCGATGAGCCGTCGCACGTTCAGAGCCGTGGGCTGGGCCGGTACAGCTGCGCTGATCATCCTGCTCGCGCGCACCATCGCCTACGCGCCTCGCGCCGAGCCCGGCCGCACGATTGCTCGAGCACCGGGCGGGTGGGTCCCGCCTGCCGGTGTTGACGCTCGTCGCGCTCGCGCTCGGAGCCTCGCTTCGCGATCGCAGTCTGCTGGCTTGCTTCGGTTGCCGTGCGCGAGCGCGCGCTGCTCGAACGGCGTTCGCTCGTCGCGCCGGTGCGATCGTTCCGGTCGGACGGGCTGTCAGCGCAGCGCCTCGTGCCTTGCGGTCGTCACCTCTTTCGCAGGCGGGTTCGTCGAGGCCTATCTCCATTGGCGCGCGGGGCTCGGCTGGCATGGCCTGCGGTGTGTGTTCGGGCCACTCCACCGCGATCTGCTTCCAATCGAGACAGGCTTGTCGTTCGCCGCAGCCGCGCTGCATCGCCGCGGCAGGGCATATCGCGGTCTGGATGCGCCGAACGTTCGCGCTGCTGCGCGAGCTTCCGCCGCGGGCATTTCTGCAGAGCGCCATTCGTCTCAGGCGTGTCGCCTGATGTTCGGCACGCACTCTGGTCCGCCAGGTGCAGGCGCTCCGCGTGCGCCACCTGCTCTCTCCTGACGTCGTTCACACGAACCGAAAGGAGACGCATCGATGACGCTCTTGCGCGTCAGAACGCGTGTCGCAATCCTGCTCGGGGTAACCGCGGGCGGCCTCGCCGTCGCCGGATCTGCGTTTGCGCATGCGAATGTGAGCCCTGCCGTCGTGCTGGCCAAGAATGCGCAGGTCTTCGCGCTGGCGGTGCCGACCGAGAAGGAGAATGCGTTCACGACGCAGGTCGAGCTGACCCCGCCGAGCGGCTTCTCGATCGACTCGTTCGCACCCGCACCGGGCTGGAAGCGTCGAGGCAGCAGACGACCGGTACCGGGGAGGAGACCGTCGTCCAGAAGGTCACCTGGACCGGAGGCAAGGTCCCGACCGGTGAGGACGCCTTCTTCCAGTTCCTCGCCTCGACCGACGCTGCGAAGACGTACGCCTTCAAGGTGCGGCAGACCTACTCCGACGGGTCGGTGGTCGACTGGTCAGGACCAGAGTCAGCTCGATACCCCGGCGCCGTCGATCGAGGCCAGGTCGCTCGCTCGGTGGCGGAGGCGGAAGCAACACGCTCGCGATCGTCGCGCTCGCGCTCGGCGTGGTCGCGCTCGTCGTCGCGGTGGCAAGCCTCGTCGCGCGTTCGGGGAGGCGCTCGCTGGCGTGACGTCGACGCGCGCGCATCGCGCTTGTGCTCGTGGCGGTCGCGGGGGCGCTCGTGCTTCCCGCGGCCGCCTGGGCGCACGCGGTGCTCGTGCACACGTCGCCTGTGCCGAGCTCAGTCGTGAACCGGCCGCCGCCGGTCGTGCTTCTGACCTACTCGGAGGCGGTCGAGCCGCGTTTCGCAATCGTCTCGGTGACCGACGCCGCGGGACAGCAGCAGATCGGCGGGCGCGCCGCGGCGATCCGCAGCCGGATCCGAAGACGCTCGTCGTTCCGCTTGCACCGTCTGTGCGCAGGGCTGGTACCTCGTCTACTGGCGCGTGATCTCCGTCGACGGCCATCCGGTCCGCGGCGCCTTCACCTTCGCGGTCGGGCCGAACCCCGGGCCGGCGCCGCAGTTTCCGGTGCCTTCGATCTCCGAGACGGCCGCGACGCCGTCTCTCGTCACGGCTCGCGGCGATCGTCGTTTCTGTCCGTGATGGCGGCGATCGGGCTGTTCGTCCTGCGCATCGCGATCGCGCGGCCTGTCGTGCGGCGAGTCTGCCGGGACGCGTCTCGCGTGCGGTCTCGATTGCCTTCGGCGTGGCGGTCGTCGCTGGGTTTGCTCGCGACACCGGTGTACGTCGTCATGGCGACGGCGGAGTTTGCGCTGCGCTCGAGCTTCGATCTCGGCAACGTCTTGCCGCTCGTGCGCGACTCCGCGTTCGGCCGGGGCTTTCTCGATCTCGAGCTGACGTTTGCGCTTGTTCGCGGTCGCGGCAGGGTTGGCGCTCTGGATCGACCGCTCCGATCGAGCAGCAGCGGTCTGTCGCCGAGCTGCTCGCAACCTTGGGTGCGCTGCTCGCGGCCGGCGCGACGTTGCTCGTCCCGGGCCTCTCCGGCCATGCCGCGCAGACGTCCCCCGTGGTCTGTCCGTGGCCCTCGACTGGCTCCACCTCGTCGCCGGCTCACTCTGGATCGGCGGGCTGATCGGCTTGCTCGTGCTCTGGTGGAGTCTCCCCGCTGCCCGCCGCGTCGCCGGGCTGATGGTCGCTGTTCCGCGGTTCTCGAATCTCGCCTTCGTCTCGGTGCTCGCGCTGGTCGGATCGGGAATCGGGGCGTCGATCGTCCACCTGCCGACCTTTGCGTCCCTCTGGCAGACGTCCTACGGTCAGGCGCTGCTCGTGAAGATCGGACTGCTGTGCGTTGCGCTGATGCTCGCGGCAGTGAACCTGGTCCGGACGAGGCCGAGACTGATCGCAGCCAACGATCGTCCCGAGCTTGGTGCCGGCGCCGCAGTGCTTTTGCGCCGACTCGTCTCCGTCGAGGCGCTGCTCGTGGCGTCCGCGGTCGTCGCTGCCGCTGTCCTCTCCAGCCTGCCGCCTCCGGCAAAGGCTCTTGCCGCTGCCGGGAGCGCGATCGGTCACGTCGGCCCCGGCCCGGTGAACGAGACCGTCGACGCAGAACGGCTACCACATCGTGCTCCGCGTTTCACCGAACCGGGCGGCTGCGCCGAACGCATTCACCTTGCAGATCACGAAAGGCGGCAAGCCCGTCAGTCATGCCAACGTGATCGCCGGCTTCTCCATGCTCGACATGGAGATGGGCACCCAGAGCTACGTGATGTCGGAGAAGGAACCGGGCCTCTACGAGCGCGAGCGCGCCGGCGCTCGTCATGGTCGGGCACTGGGGACTGTCGTTCGAGATCACGCCGCCCGGGCAACAGCCCTTCACAATCGTGTTCGTCGACCGCACAACCGGATGAAAACCGTTCCAGCTCATTCTCCTGGCCTCCCTCGTCGCGCTCGCCGCCGGGCGTGGCAGCGTGCATCGTCGTCATCCTTCTGGCAGTGGACGCGCTTGGGTAAGCGGGCCGTGTTGCTGGCGGCGGTCGCCGGAGCCTCTGCTCTCGGCGTCGATGGCGCGGGCGAACGGCGATCCTGCGAGCGACTACCTGCTGACGCAGAGCGTCTTCCTCCCGTTCACGCAAACGATCGACCAGAAGCGAGGTGAAGCGACTGGACGCACTGCTGACGGAAGCCAACAAGCAGCACTATCGGATCAGAGTCGCGATCATCATGAGCCCTTCGGATCTCGGCACTGCGTTCTCGCTCTTCGACAAGCCTCAGAAGTACTCGGAGTTCCTCGGGCTCGAGCTGGCGTTCGTGTATCGCGACCGCCTGCTCGTCGTGATGCCGAAGGGCTACGGCTCCTCGGTGAACGGCGATCCCGACCCGAAGGCTGCGCAGGTGCTGAAGAACCTTCCACCTCCCGGGCGGAACGCGACCAAGGAGGTCGAGGCCGCGATCGTCGCCGTGCAGCGGCTCGCCGCAGCCGAAGGGCACCACCTCAAAGTCCCTCAGGCGGGCGGGGCTCCACGTCGGGGACCGCATCACGATCGCAGCCGCCGCAACGGCAGGCATCGCGCTGGTCGCCGCCTTCGTCCTGTACCGGCGGCAGAAAGCGCGCCGCAGGCCTAGGCGCCGTCCGAGTCCCATACGCTTTGCCGATGGTTACGATGTCCCAATTGCGGCCAGGAGAACCCGCCGCTCGCGAAGTTCTGCTCGGAATGCGGCGCTGCGTTGGCGGTCGCAGGGCGGACTGGCCGAGGAGCGGAAGGTCGTCACGGTGCTCTTCGCAGACCTCGTCGGCTTCACTGCCCGCTCGGAGCGGCTCGATCCCGAGGACGTGCGCGCGATCCTCACGCCGTACTTCGCTCGAGTGCGGAACGAGGTCGAATCGTTCGGCGGCACGGTCGAGAAGTTCATCGGAGATGCGGTCATGGCCGTGTTCGGAGCGCCCGTTGCCTACGGCGACGATCCCGAGCGGCGCGGTGCGCGCGGCGGTCGCGATCCGCGACGCCGTCCATGAGCTCAACGAGGCCGATCCGGACCTCGACCTGCAGATGCGGATCGCCGTCAACACCGGGCGAGGCGCTCGTGTCGCTGTCCGCGAGCGCGGCGCACGGGGAGGGGATGGTGACCGGCGACGTCGTCAACACCGCTTCACGCCTGCAGGAAGCCGCGCCGGTGAACGGGATCCTCGTCGGCGAAGAGACATTTCGGGCGACGCGGTCGGCCATCGACTACGAAGAGGCCGGCGAGGTCGTGGCGAAGGGCAAGCAGCTGCCGGTCCGCGTCTGGCGGGCTCTCGCCCCGACGCTCTCGCCGGGCGAGCGGCGGAGCGGGAAGGTGCCGATGCTCGGTCGCGCGTCGGAGCTCGGCGTGCTCGTTGGGATCTGGGAGAACGTCGTCTCCGAGAAGCGGCCGCAGCTCGTCACGCTCTTCGGCCCGGCCGGGATCGGGAAGTCGCGCCTGGCAGCCGAGTTCGTCGATCTCGTCGACGGAGCCGGGGTGCGGGTGATTCGCGGCCGGTCGCTGCCCTACGGAGAGGTCACGCCCTACGGCGCCTTTGCCGCACAGGTGAAGCAGGTGGCGGGCATGTTCGACACCGACACGGACGACACGGCGAGCCGAAAAGCTGAGCGCTGCGATGGCGGCGCTCGTCGAGCGAGGACGCGGACGAGCTCGCGGCCCACATCGCGATGCTGATCGGCGTCGGCAAGGACGGCGGCGTCGGCGATCGACAGACGTTGTTCTTCGCCGCGCGACGGCTCGTGGAGGCGCTCGCTCTCGATCGGCCGACGGTGCTCGTCTTCGACGACATCCACGTCTCGGCGTCGAGCATGCTCGACCTGCTCGAGACTGCTTGCGTCGCGGGTGCGCGACGTTCCCCTCATGCTCCTGACGCTCGCGCGTCCCGAGCTCTCCGCCGAGCGGCCCACGTGGGGAGGCGGCCTCCCCGCGTATGTCGCACTTCCACTCGAGCGTCTCGGCGAGGATCACCTCGAGGAGCTCGGCAGGCGCCTGCTCGCCGCGGCAGGTGCCGATGCGAGAACTGCCGACGAGCTCGCGGCGAAAGCGGAAGGGAACCCGCTCTTCATCGAGGAGCTGGCGACGCTCTCGTCGAGGGCCGCTCCAGCGCGGGCGAGCTTCCCTCGAGCGATTCGAGGGATCATCGCCGCGAGGCTCGACACGCTGCCTCCGGTCGAGCGAGAGGTGGTGCTCGACGCGTCGGTGTTCGGCAAGGTCTTCTGGTCCGGAGCCCTGACGAGCAGCGCCGAAGACCGCCCGGCCAGACTCGAAGCGCTCGACTCACTCGAGGGTCGCGACCTGATCCGGCGCGATCCCGTCTCACGCCTGCAGGGAGAGCAGCAATTCGCGTTCAGGCACCAGCTCATCCGCGAGGTGGCATATTCGATCCTGCCGCGGGCCGCTGCGCGCGAAACGGCATCCGGGCAATCGCGCTGTTCCTGGAGGAGGCGGCGAGCGAGAGCAGGCGACGTCGCGCCTGCGCTCGCGCACCACTGGCGGGAGGCCGGCGAGCCGGAGCGGGCGGTCGAATACCTCGCTCGTCGGGCGCGGATCAGGCGAACCGCGGCTGGGCGAAGGACGAGGCGTTCCGCCTCTACAGCGAGGCGCTCGAGCTCGTCCCCGAGGACGCACCCGAACGCCGCCGCGAGATCGGCAAGCGTCTTGCCGTCGTCGCGCCAGGCCGCCTACCACAGCCATCGACGCCGAGCGTCTCGTCCGGCACTCGAGGCCGGAATCGGAGCCCAGCTAGAGCGGGAAGTCTTCGGGCGTGACGTCGCCCGCGATCTCGGCGACCGAGATGACCATGTGGTCGGCGAGCGCCTCGGCGTGGTTCCGCACCGCCTCCTCGCTCGGGGCGCTGTAGATGCAGTAGGTCTTCACTCGCGCCTGAGTCGTCGAGGACGACGTGGCTGTGCTCCCAGACGATCTCCGGGCATCTCCTCGACGAGGATGCGCCTCGATTTGGCTGCCGATCTGGGCATGTTCTCGTGCTTCACACTGAAGAGGCGTTCGACGACGTAGCTGTGGCATGGAAAGAAGACTACGCGGTCCAGGTCGCCCCGCACAGATCTCAGGAGAAACTTAGGTTCTCCTGCTCTCGTATATGACTCTGTATACGCGACGGAGGGAGACGACGTGACCGGCAGCCCAGTGACCTGCCCGTGCCCTCGCCGCTCGAGGCCAGGGATCGGCTCGAGCAGGCGCTCTTCGAGATCCGGCGGGTGATCGCCGGGTCAGGACGAGATGCTCGAGCGCGTCCTCGTCTGCCTGCTCGCCCAGGGCCATCTCCTGATCGAGGGCGTGCCCGGGCTGGCGAAGACGCTGACGATCAAGACGACGGCCGGCGTGCTCGGCGGATCGTTCTCCCGCGTCCAGTTCACGCCCGACCTCGTCCCGTCCGATCTCGTCGGCACGCGCATCTACCGGCCCGGCGAGGGCGCGTTCGACACCGAGCTCGGCCCGGTCTTCTGCAACTTCCTGCTCGCGGACGAGATCAACCGCGCGCCCGGCGAAGGTGCAGTCGGCGCTGCTCGAGGTGATGCAGGAGCGCCAGGTCACGATCGGCCACACGACGCTACCCGGTGCCGGACCCGTTCCTCGTGATGGCGACGCAGAACCCGATCGAGTCGGAGGGCACGTATCCGCTGCCCGAGGCGCAGGTCGACCGCTTCATGCTCAAGGTGCTGATCGACTACCCGGAGCACGACGAAGAGCTGACGATCGTGCAGCGCCAGCTCGTCGAGGCGCCGGAGCTCCGGCAGGCGCTCTCGCTCGAGGAGCTGCGCTCGCTGCAGCAGGCGGTGTTCGACGTGTACGTCGATCCGGCGCTCGTCAGCTACGCGGTCGCGCTCGCCGACCGCGACCCGCGATCCGCTCGCGCACGGCATCGAGGGCTTGAAGGACTTCATCGCCTACGGGGCGAGCCCGCGCGGGCCGATCAGCCTCGTGCAGGCCGTCGCGCGCGCTCGCGCTCGTGCGCGGCCGCGACTACGTCCTGGCCGAGGACCTGCAGGCGCTCGCGAAGGACGCGCTGCGCCACCGGCTCGTCCTCACCTACCAGGCGCTCGCCGAGGAGGTGACCGCCGGACGCGATCCTCGACGCGGTGCTTGCCGACCGTGCCGGTGCCGAAGACCGACCTGGCCGCTTCGTCCGGCGCCGCATGAGCGCAACTGCTCCGCTCCGAGCCGACACCCGCGCGGCCCGGGCCGGGCCCGCTGCCCGAGCGCCCTGCTGCGCGCGCTCGACGTCAGCATCGGGCGCCGGGTGGAAGGGCTGCTCGCGGGCGACTATCGCTCGACGCTGCTCGGCGACGGGACCGAGCTCGCGCAGGTGCGGCCGTACGTTCCCGGCGGCGACGACGTGCGCCGGATCGACTGGAACGTCACCGCGCGCACCAGCGTGCCGCACGTCCGCGTGCATCTCGCCGAGCGCGTGCTCGTCACGTGGCTCGTGCTCGACACGTCGGCGTCGATGGCGTTCGGCACCGCCGACCGCCGCAAGGCCGACGTCGCCGAGGGCGTCGCCATCGCGGTCGGGCACGTCGCGACGCGACGCGGCAACCGGCTCGGGCTCGTGACCTTCGGCGACGACAGCCCGCGGACGTCCTGCCGCCGAGGCAGGGCAGGCGTCGGCCTGCTCGGGCTGCTCTCGGCGCTGCAGGGACGAACCGGTTGCCGACGGACGCCGGCGCGACCTCGCTCGGCGAAGCGCTCCGCCGGACCGGCGCGCTCGCGCAGCAGCGCTCGGTCGGTGATCGTGGTCAGCGACTTCCGCGGGCCGCAGGACTGGCGCCGGCCCCTGCTCGAGCTCGCGGGCAGGCACGACGTGGTCGCCGTCGAGATCCGGGACCCGCGTGAGCAGGAGCTGCCGAACGCGGGAGTGCTCTGGCTGGTCGATCCCGAGACCGGCCGCCAGCTGCGCGCGGATACCCGGAGCGAGAGCTGCGCGGCTCGCTTTGCGGCAGCGGCTCGCGGAAGAGCGCGCTGCGCTGGCCCGTTCGCTCGCTCATGCAGGTCGCGCGGCATGTCGTCCTGACGACCGCCGGAGACTGGCTCCGCTCGCTTGCGGTCTTCCTGCGCCGAGGCGGACGCCGGTGACCTTCCAGTGGCCGCTCGCGCTGATCGCGCTGGTCCTGGTACCGGTGGTGATCGCGCTGTACGTGCTGCGCGAGCGCCGCCGCGACGACTACGCCGCGCGTTTCACCACGCCGACGCCTGCTGCCGAACCTCGTCGACCGCCGCGCCCGGCTGGCGCCGACATCTTCCGCTCGCACTGCTGCTCGTCGCGTCTGGCCGCGCTGGTCGTGGGCGTCGCCCGTCCGCACGCGAGCGTGGAGCGTCCGGCGCGAGGAGGCGACCGTGATCATCGCGCATCGACACTTCCCTGTCGATGAAGGCGCAGGACGATCCGCGCCGTCACGGCTCGGCGCCGCGCGAGCATGCCGCGAACGCGTTCGTCGCAGAGCTGCCGAAGCGATTCCGCGTGGGCGTGATCGGCGTTCTCCGGTCGCGCATACCTCGCGTTGGCGCCGACCGAGGACCGGGCAGCTCGTGCGTGAGCGCGCTGCGGTCCCTGCGCCCGGGAGAGGGACCGCGCTCGGCGACGCGGTTGCGCTCGGTGCGCGGCTCGCGCGGCAGGAGCGCGCAGCCGACGGGACGATTCCGCCGACCGCCGATGCTCGTCATCTCCGACGGCGCACAGATGAGCGGCCGCACGACGCCCGCGGCCGCAGCGGCTCGAAGGCAATGGCTCTGCACATTCCCGTGTACACGGTCGTGCGTCGGCACGCCCGACGGCGTCGTGAACGTGCCGATCGCGGGCGGTTATCAGGCGCAGCTCCGCGTGCCGCCGAGCCCCGAGACCCTGCAAGACGCTCGCTCAGGTGACGGGCGGGCAGTTCTTCACCGCACCCGACCAGAACGCGATTGCAGCCAGATCCACGAACGGCTCGGCTCACGGCTCGGCCACCGGCGCGAGAACGCGTGAGGTCACCGACCTCTTCGCCGGCGGCTCGGCGGCGTTCCTGCTCGTCGGCGGTGCGCTGTCGTCGCTCTGGTTCAGGAGGGTGCCGTGAAGCGACTGTCCTCGGCGCGCTCTGCTCGCGGCGACGGCCGCTGCTGCCGGTGCGTCGCCCGCGGGCTGCGACGAACGAAGTGCCGCGGCCTGCAGGTGTGCGTCCGCGTAGCCGGGCCGTGGGTCGTCGTTCCGGCTTCGCAGCGTGTCGCCTCGTCCCCGTGTCGACTTCCAGCTCTCCTGTCCGCGCGGGTTCGTGATCGGTGGGCTCGACGCGGAGCTCGACAGACCGCGCGATCGACGTCGAGTTCCGCGGGCGCGCTCGGGAGCCCGGTGAACCCGGGCGTGACGACCGTCACGCGTCGGCGCTGTTCAGGGCGACGTACGCCGGCGCAACGCCCGCACGGTCCGAGCTTCCGGCCGCATCTCGGTTGCCTGCCCGCGTCGGGCGGCGGGTCAGGGCCGGTTCCATACCGTCGGCCCTCGGCCGTCTTCCGCCGGAGAACCGACGGTCGCGTCGGGTGCGAACAGTTCAGCTGCGCCCCGGAACGGTGCGCGCCGTGAGTGCGTGCGCTGCGAGTGAGCGGCTGATCTCGCGCCTGGCACGCGCGTCGCGTTCTACACGCGGCAGGCGCCCGACCAGTGCGCTGATCCAGAGCGTGCGGCGCGAAGCGCGCGGTGCGCGGCAAGCGCGTCGAGGTTCGCGTGCAGCTCCGGCGCAGCGGTGCAAGGCGTCCGCGCGGTCGTCAGGTCTGGCGCGCTCTGCTGGAGGCGGCTCGTGACTTCGAGCGGCCGCTGCTCCTGCTGACGCTGCTCGTGATTCCGCTCGCGGTCGCGCTGTACGTGCTCGCCGAGCGCCGCCGGATGACGTACGCGATCCGGTTCACGAATCTCGATGTGCTCGCCGGCGTGGTCGGCAGCCGCCTCCGCCGCCGCTTTGTTCCGCTTGCGCTCTTCCTCCTCGCACTCGCCGCGCTGTGCGTGGGAATGGCGCGCCCGCAGCACACGACGCTCGTGCCGCGAGACCGCGCGACGGTGATCCTCGTTCTCGACGTCTCACGCTCGATGGAGGCGAAGGACGTCGAAGCCGACCCGGATCGGCGCCGCGCACCGCGGCGGTCCGCACCTTCCTCGATCGCGTGCCCGACCGGCTTCAGGTCGGGTTGATCGCATTCGCCGGCGATCCTGCACGTTGCAACTCCGCCGACGACCGACCACGACCTCGTGCGGAAGTCGCTCGACACGATCGAATGGTTCCCGAGCTTCGGCGGCACCGGCGATCGGCGACGCGCTCGCCGCGGCGGTCAAGCTCGGCCAGCAAGCGGTCGGCGGGCAGAACGGCAACCTGGCCTCGGCGGTCGCCGCAGCGCCGGATACGCAGACGACAGGGCTCGTGTCGATTCTCTTCCTCTCGGACGGTGCGCAGACACGGGGTGACCTCGAGCCGCTCGACGGGCGCTGACCGTGCGCAGGCGGCGGGAATCCCGGTGTACACGGTCGCGCTCGGGACGCCGAACGGCACGCTGACCTTCGGCGGTGGCGGTCCCGGGCCGATCACGTTCGGCGGTCGGCGCGTGCCGGTTCCTCCCGACCCGGCGACGCTCGAGGGCGATCGCGGACCGAACGCTGGCGGCGAGTTCTTCGCCGCGCAGAGCGCGAAGTCGTTGCAGTCCGCCTACTCGAAAGCTCGGCTCGCGCCTGGGGCGAAAGCCCGGCAAGAGCGAGATCACGTACGGCTTCCTCGCTCGCCGCGGCACGTCTTGCTGCTGGCGGCGGGCTTGTTCGTCGGCGCTCTGGTCGCCTCGCCTGCCGTAGCCCGGCTCAGTCGCGCACGAACGCACTCACCGTTCCTCGATCACGGCCGCCTTTCCAGACGACGACCGAGACGGCCCAGGTGAGCACGAAGAGCCCGACGACGCCGTAGCCGAGGTTGCCGAAGTCGAGGCCTGTCGAGCAAGCCCCAGAAGCCCGCCGTCGAGCGAGAGCTTCGTGCGCCAGCACCTGCAGCAGCTCGATCGTCCCGATCGACGAGCGCGACCGCGACCGAGAGGCTCGTGACGGTGATGTTGTAGTAGACCTTGCGGACCGGGTTCGAGAAGGCCCAGCCGTAGGCGTGGCGTCATGAACGCGCCGTCGGCCGTGTCCATCAGGCTCATCCCGGCCGCGAAGAGGAGCGGCAGCGAGATGACCGCGAGGAACGGCACGTGGTGCGTCGCGACGCCGGCGGCGAGCGCGAGCAGGCCGACCTCGCTGGCGGTGTCGAAGCCGAGGCCGAAGAGGATCCCGAGCGGGTACATCTGCCAGCTCGGATCGATGCGGTCGACGACGCTGCCGAGGAAGAAGCGGTTCATCGAGGCCGCGGTTCGAGCAGCGCGCTGCTCGAGCTCGCCTCGTCGTAGTGCGCCGCGCTGCATCTCGCTAGAAGATGCCGAGGATGTCGAGCAGGACGAGCAGGTTGAGGATGCCGATGATCCAGCAGGAACGTGCCCGAGACGCTCGGCGCCGACGTAGCCGCCGCAGTTCTGGAAGCCCGGGATGCGTCGAGTTGACCGTCTTGGCGGCGAGCGCGAGGGCGGCGCGCGAGGCGCGAAGACGATCGTCGAGTGGCCGAGCGAGAAGAAGAAGCCGACGCCGAGCGGCCGCTTCCCGTCCTGCAAGCAGCTTGCGCGTCGTGTTGTCGATCGCCGCGATGTGGTCGGCGTCGAACGCATGCCGCAGTCCGAACGTGTACGCGAGCACCCCGAGCCCGGCAAGAGCAGGGCTGCGGTCGAGCGTAGTAGAGGAAGAGACCCCAGCCCGCTACGTGCGAGCAGCGCGATGCCGCCGCCGAAGCCGGAGAGGCGGAGCCACTCCGCCGCGAGTCAAGGCCTTCGTCCACCTGCCAGCGCCCATTGCGTGGGTGATTCGCCTCGGAAGCCGGACCGGTTCGGGCCGGGCCGCTAACCTCCGCTCCGTGGCGACAGACAAGCCAGAGCCGCTGACTCAAGCTCAGAAGGAACAGCTCGAGGCAGAGCTCGCGGAGCTCGAGGGCCCGGCGGCGGGCAGAGTGCAGTGCAGGCGATCGCGTCCGCGCGCAGCTTCGGCGATCTGTCGGAGAACTTCGAGTACCACGCCGCCAAGAACGAGCAGGGCCTGCTCGAGACGCCGCATCACGATGCTGCGGACCGGCTCGACCGGGCCGTCATCGTCGACGAGGCCGCCGGCCGTCGGCGACACGGTCACGGTCGGGACACGCGTCGAGATCGAGGACGAGGACGGCGAGAAGATGGAGGTCGAGATCTCGAGCGTCGGCGGTGTCTCGCCGGACTCTCCGGTCGGCAGGGCGCTGCTCGGGCGAAAGGTCGGCGAAGAGGTCGAGATCGAAGCGCCACGCGGCTCCTGGCGCGCGCGGATCCTGCTCAGTCGGCCGCTAGCAGCTCCGAGATCACGTGACCGAGCGCAGCCCGCGCGCGGTCATCGCCTCCAGGATCACGCCCACCGCTTCCGACCGTCGCTTCACGCGTCGGCCGGCTGAGCTCGGCTGGTTCGTCGGGCGGCCGGCCGTCGTGCATGCAGACGACCGACCCGGGCCGGAGCCGCTCGAGCACGAACTCCACCGTGCGGTCGGGAGTCCCACTCCCAGTCCCACGGCATCATCGAGCAGCCGACCTCTTCGAGACCGAACGGTGCGGCTCGCCTTGCGCACGCGCTCGTCGACGTGGAAGAAGGGTGGGCGCCAGTAGCGCAAGGTCGTGCCGGTCGCGGCCTGGATCGCGGTGGCTGCTCGCTCGAGCTCGTCGTGGATCTCGGCGTCCCGGATCGTCGGCAGCTTAGGGTGCGAGTAGGTGTGATTGCCGACCTCGGAGCCGCTCTCGACGACGCGGCGCAACGTCGGGCTCCGGCGCTCGTCGGCGGCAAGGCAGCCGAGCGCGAAGAAGGTTCCGTGCCCATCGTGATCCGCGAGGTGCTCCAGGATCTGCCCGGTCCACTCGGACGGGCCATCGTCGAAGGTCAGTGCGACAACCTGCTCACGAATGTCGTCGCGCCCGTCGATCACTATGCGTTCCCGCCAAAGAGCGGACAGCTCGTCATAGGCGCAGCGTAAAGGGAAAGCGGCTTCGGTTCTAGCGCGGGTCGCTACGCTCGGCGGATGCCCCTGCGCGAGGACATCAGAGACGTGGCGATCGTTGCCCACGTCGACCACGGCAAGACGACGCTCGTCGACGCCATGCTCTGGCAGTCCGGCTCGTTCCGCGAGAACCAGGACGTCGCCGAGCGGGTGATGGACTCGATGGACCTCGAGCGCGAGAAGGGCATCACGATCCTCGCCAAGAACACCGCCGTGCGGCTACGGCGGACGTCAAGATCAACATCGTCGACACGCCGGGCCACGCCGACTTCGGCGGCGAGGTCGAGCGCGGCGCTGACGATGGTCGACGGCGTGCTGCTGCTCGTCGACGCGAGCGAGGGCCCGCTGCCGCAGACGCGCTTCGTCCTGCGCAAGGCGCTCGAGGCGCGGCTGCCGGTGATCCTCGTCGTCAACAAGGTCGACCGGCCGGACGCGCGCATCGACGAGGTCGTGAACGAGGTCTACGAGCTCTTCCTCGACCTCGACGCCGACGAGAGCCAGATCGAGTTCCCGATCGTCTACTGCAACGCGCGAGGCGGGCAGCGCGGGCCTCGACGCCGGACGAGCTCGCCGACGACCTCGAGCCGCTCTTCGACGACGCTGCTCGAGCACATCCCCGCGCCCGCCTACGACGAAGGGCACCCGCTGCAGGCGCTCGTCACGAACCTCGACGCGTCGCCGTACGTCGGCCGGCTCGCGCTCTGCCGCGTCCGCCAGCGGGACGATCCGCAAGGGCCAGCAGGTCGCCTGGTGTCGCGCCGACGGCCGCGATCGAGCGCGCGAAGGTGACGGAGCTCTACGTCACCGAGGCGCTCGACCGGGTCGAGGCCGAGGAGGCAGGACCGGGTGAGATCGTCGCCGTCGCCGGCATCCCGGAGGTGACGATCGGCGAGACGCTCGCCGATCCCGACGATCCGCGCCCGCTGCCGGTGATCGGGGTGGACGAGCCGAGCCTCGCGATGACGATCGGGATCAACACCTCGCCGCTCGCCGGCCAGGACGGCGATCGAGCTGACCGCGAGCGATGGTCGACAGCGCGGCTCGACGCAGGAGCTCGTCGGCAACGTCTCGCTGCGCGTGCTCCCGACCGAGCGGCCGGACGCGTGGGAGGTGCAGGGCCGCGGCGAGCTCCAGCTCGCGGTGCTCGTCGAGCTGATGCGCCGCGAGGGCTTCGAGCTCACGGTCGGCAAGCCGCAGGTCGTCACGCGCGAGATCGACGGCAAGGTGCACGAGCCGGTCGAGCGGCTCGCGATCGACGCGCCGGAGGAGTACGTCGGCGTGATCACGCAGCTGCTCGCGCTGCGCAAGGGCCGCCTGGAGCAGATGGTCAACCACGGCACCGGCTGGGTGCGGATCGAGTACCTCGTGCCCGCGCGCGGCCTGATCGGCTTCCGCACCGAGTTCCTGACCGAGACGCGCGGCACGGGCATCCTCCACCACGTCTTCGACGGCTACGAGCCGTGGCACGGCGAGCTGCGCACGCGGCCGACCGGGAGCCTCGTCGCCGACCGGCGCGGCCCGACCACCTCGTTCGCGCTGCTTCAACCTGCAGGAGCGCGGCCACGCTCTTCATCGGTCCCGGCGTCGAGGTCTACGAGGGCATGGTCGTCGGCGAGAACGCGCGCGCCGGAGGACCTCGACGTCAACGCGACCAAGGAGAAGAAGCTGACGAACATGCGCTCGTCCACTGCCGGACGAGCTCGTGCGGCTGATCCCGCCGCGGCCGCTGTCGCTCGAGCAGGCGCTCGAGTTCATCCGCGAGGACGAGTGCGTCGAGGTGACGCGCCGACGAACGTGCGCCTTGCGCAAGACCGAGCTTTCTGCGCAGAAGCGTCAGAGCGCGGTCTCGCGCAAGGCGCGCGGGCTTGGCGAAGGTCTAGGCTCTACCACTTCGAGCGCCGGCCGCGGCGGCTCGTGTACATCAGCTTGGGCGCGCCGAACGTCAGGCCCGCCTCTTCGAACTGCTCGCGTGTGTCCGAGCCGTCCGGGCGACGCGGCTCGTCTCCGCCTGTTGCTCGGGCAGGACGAACGTGATCGCCGTTGCCGCTGCGGCCTGCTCGGCCCGTGCGGCCGATGCGGTGGACGTAGTCCTTGTCCTCGCCCGGCGGATCGAAGTTGATCACGTGCGTGATGTCGTCGAGATCGAGTCCGCGTGCGGCGACGTCGGTTGCGACGAGCGTCGTGACCTTGCCGCTCTCGAAACTGCCGAGCGCTCGCTCGCGTGCGTTCTGCGACATGTCGCCGTGCATCGCGACCGCCTGGACGTCGTGCCGACCGAGCTTCTGCACGAGCTTGTCGGCTCCGCGCTTCGTCCGCACGAAGACGAGCGTGAGCCCGTCCGTCGAGCGGATGTGCTCGACGAGCGTCTCGACCTTCGCTGTCCGGCGTCACCGAGACGAAGTGGTGCTCGATCTCGCCGGGCTCGTTGCGTTCGGCATGCTCGGCCTCGAAGCGGGCCGGGCTGTTGGTGTAGGCGCGTGCCAGCTCGCCGACCTGGCCGTCGAGCGTGGCGGAGAAGAACATCGTCTGGCGGTTGCGCGGCAGCCGGCGCACGATGCGGTCGACCTGCGGCTGGAAGCCCATGTCGAGCATCCGGTCGGCCTCGTCGAGGACGAACGTGCGAACGTGCGAGAGATCGACGAGCCGGCGGTTCGCCAGGTCCTCGAGCCGTCCGGGCGTGGCCACGAGGACGTGAGCCCTCTTGGCGCGGTTGGCCTGCGCATTGAGCGGCATGCCGCCGTAGACGGCGGCCACCGTCGAGCCTTTGGACGGTGCGAGCGACTCGAAGCTCGGCGGTCACCTGCGCCGCGAGCTCGCGCGTCGGAACGAGCACGAGGGCGGTCGGCCTGGGGTCGGTCGCCACCGTGCGCTCGACGATCGGCACGGCGAAAGCGAGCGTCTTGCCGACCCGGTCGGCGACTTGGCGAGCACGTCGATGCCCGCGAGTGCGTCGGGAAGGACGAGCGCCTGGATCGGGAACGGCTCGTGGATCGAGCGAGCTGCAGAGCGCGTCGACGATAGTCGTGGACACGCCGAGCTCGCGGAAAGATGTGCTGCCAAGTTGTTCGACTCCTTTACGGGTTCGAGACTTGCCTACCTCGAAACACCCGAAGGAGGAACGAGAAGCTCATCTCACTGGGAAGACAGGATTGTCGACCCGTTGGTGCAGGGTAGCAGCGGAGAAGCATCGTCGGTGAGATCGAGAACCCCCGAAAGGGGTACTCGTGAGCCGACTCGACGACTCAAAGCACGCGCCGCGAAGCTGCGCGAAGAGCGCCGTGGGCGCCATGAACGGGCCGGCCGTCTTCTCCGGCGGCTTCGCCAGCAAAGGATCGAGTGGGCGGTGGATGTCCCGGCATTCGAGACAACGCAACGAGCCGACCCACGATGAGGGTCTCCTCGATCGGTCCGGCCGCACGCCAGGGCACACTTTCGCGCCTGCGCGCGCAGAAGGCTCGTCAGTCCAATTCGCCATGCCGCAGTCCGTCCCCTTGCCGCCTCCTCAAAGCTAAGCGGTTCGCTCCGAAACTCCTATCCCTTGATCGAGTGACAGCACGATTCGGGTTTCGACAGTTCCGTTGACAAGTCCGCCGCCATCCGCCCAAACTCGTCCGATGGCTGCGGCTCTTGACTCTGTCGACGTCCCGGTCGCGCTCCTCGGGCTACGGCAGTGTCGGCGCGGCCGTGCACCGGCTGCTCGAGGACGGCGCCGACGACATCGAGCGTGCAACCGGGCACCGGCTTCGCGTCGTTCGGGCGCTCGTCCGGGATCCGCGCGCACGGCGGGATTCTGCGAGGACGGCAGCGCGTGCTCACGACCGACTTCGCCGCGATCCGCGACGACCCGGCGATCGCCGTCGTCGCCGAGGTCATGGGCGGGACTCGAGCCGACGGCGGACTACGTGCTGGATCTCCTGCGCGCCGGCAAGCACGTCGTCACCGGCGAACAAACAGCTCGTCGCGCGCGCGTGGCGCCGAGCTCTTCGCGCGCTGCATCGAGGCGGGCGTTCAGCTTCGCTTCGAGGCCGTCGGTCTGCGCGGCGATCCCGGTGATCAAGGTTCTGCGCGAGGCGCTCGTCGTCACGAACGTGCACCGCGTGCTCGGGATCGTCAACGGCACGACCAACTTCATCCTCACGGAGATGGAGCGCGGCTCGTCGTTTACGACGACGCGCTCGCCGAGGCGCAGCGGCTCGGCTACGCGGAGGCCGACCCGACGGACGACATCTCGGGCGCCGACGCCGCGGCGAAGATGGCGATTCTCGCGACCGTCGCCTTCGGCTCACGGGTCGGCGCTCGAGGCGGTGAACCACTCGGGCATCGAGCAGGATCCAGCCGGCAGCACGTCGAGGCGGCGCCGAGCAGCTCGACATGGTCGTCCGCCTCGTCGGTGCAGCGACACTCGAGGACGGCGCGGTCGACGTTCGCGTGCATCCTGCACTCATCGACCGTCGCCATCCGCTTGCGAGCGTCGAGGGCCCGTTCAACGCCGTGATGCTGCAGGGCGACGCGATCCGGGAGATCACGCTCGACGGTCCCGGCGCAGGCGGCGTCGAGACGGCATCGGCGGTGATCGCCGACATGGTCAGCGTCATCGGCACGACCGGCACCGGCTTCCTGCAGAACGACGCCGTCGCTGGCGAACGCTCGACGACGCTGCCGCCGGGAGATCTGCGCTCCCCGTTCTACGTCCACATCGAGGTCGCCGACCGTCCGGGCGTGCTCGCGCACGTCGCCGAGCGAGCTGGGCGGACAGGGTGTGTCGATCGCGCGCCTCACCCAGAACCTCCTCAACGGTTCGGCCGCGCTCGATCTCGTCACCCACGATGCACCTGCCGGCCGAGTCGACTCGGCACTCGAGGAGATCGCGAACCTGGACGAAGTCCTTCGCCCGCCCGACGTGTTTCCCGTCGTCCACGACCGCGGCGTCTAACCGGTGACTCAACCTCTGGCCGAGCGCTACCGCGAGCGACTCCCGCTCACGAACGAGACGCCGATCATCTCCCTCGGCGAGGGCTCGACGCCGCTGCTGCCGGCCCCACGGCTGTCCGATGCCCTCGGGAGCGAGGTCTGGCTCAAGTGGGAGGGAGCGAATCCGACGGGGCTCCTTCACGGACCGCGGGATGACGATCGCGTTGTCGAAGGCGCTCGAGGAGGGTGTCGAGGCGGTCGTCTGTGCGTCGACAGGCAACACGGCAGCGTCCGCCGCTGCGTACGCGGCACGCGCCGGTCTGCCGGCGCTCATCCTGCAGCCGGCCGGCGCCGTCGCGCTCGGGCAAGCTGGCACAGGCGCGGGCGCTCGGGCGCGCGTGCTCGAGGTGCGCGGCTCGTTCGACGAGGCGATGACGGCAGCCCGAGAGCTTGCCGCGCGTGGCACGCACGCACTCGTGAACTCCCTCAACCCCTACCGGATCGAAGGCCAGAAGACCGCAGCATTCGAGATCGTCGAGGAGCTCGGCGTGCCGGATGTGCTGACGCTTCCTTACGGCGGCGGCGGCAACACGCGCGCGTACTTCAAGGGCTTCGACGAAGCGGGTGCGGGCCTGCCGCGGCTGGTGCTCGGCGAATCGACCTCGCGCTGCGACAACCGTCGCCTCGGCGATCCGCATCGCGGATCCGGTCCATGCACAGGAAGTCGAGCAAGCACTGGAGCGCTCGAATGGTGCAGTCGTCGCGCTCGACGACGACGCCATCATCGAGGCCTGGAGGCTGCTCGCCCACGAGGAGGGTGTCTTCTGCGAGCCTGCCTCCGCTGCTTCGGTCGCTGCGGCAATGACGCTTCCGCGGGAGTCAGGCCACCGCGTCGTTCTGCGTCATCACCGGTCACGGCCTGAAGTGACCCGGAGAGTGTCACGCGTCTCACTCCTCCGCCGCTGCCAGTGGATCCAGACCCGGACGCGATCGCCGACGCCGCCCGGTGACGATCCGCGTCAGAGCGCCGGCGACGACCGCCAATCTCGGCCCGGGCTTCGACTGCGCGGCCGTGGCGCTCGACCTGTGGAACGAGTTGGAAGTGAGCGACGGCGAGGGCGCGCCCGACGAGATCCCATCTCGGCATCCAGGCGTTCGCACGGCTCGCTCCGCCTGCCGGGACGCCGCTTCGAGTTCGTCGATCGCATTCCACGTGAGCGCGGCCTCGGTTCCGAGCGCCGCAGTGTCGTCGCGCTCGGCCTGGTCGCCGGTGCGCTGGCTGCCGGCATCGATCCCGATCCCGAGTCGCTGCTCGCGACCGGGCTCGACCTCGAAGGTCACGGCGACAATCTCGCCGCGGCCCTCGCAGGAGGCGTCTGCCTCACGTGGGAGAACCGCATCGCTCGTGTGGCCGACGACGTTCCCGCGGTGCCGATCGGCATCGTGCCGGAAACCCGCGTGCTCACCGCCGAGTCCGCGGAGCCGCTCTCCCTCGAGCAGGTCACGCACGGCGATGCGGCTTTCACGGCCGGCGCGGGCGGCACTGCTCGGCGCAGCGCTTGCCTCTGGATCGGAGGAGCCTTCGCCGCAGCGCTCGACGACCGGTTGCACGAGCCCTACCGGTCGACGCTTCTGCACCGATGTTCGGCGGGCGCTTCCCGGCGGTGCGCTGGGCGCGACGCTCTCCGGATCCGGGCCGACCGTGATCGTCTGGGCGCGACGGTCCGCCGCACACGACTGCGCAAGGGCGCTCGAGCAGCGTTTCGGCGCGGAGCAGGTCATGTCTTTCGCGGTGTCTCGACTCGGAGCCGGCCCGACGAGTCTTTGAAGAACGGCTGGACCGCGCTACCGTCCAAGTGGTGGACGCGCATACGCTCGAGGTGCTCGAGTTCCCGACGATTCTCGGCCGGCCTGGCGGCCGCTACCGAAACCGAACATGGTGCGTCGCTTGCACACGCGCTCGAACCGTCACCGAATGCAGATGAGGTCGCCCGACTGCAGACGCTGACGAGCGAGGGAATCGCTCTCTACGACGAGAGCGGAGCCGTCGCTCGGCGGGATCGACGACGTGCGCGACGCTGCCGAGCGGGCTGCGCTCGGGGCCAGCTTGCGCATCGACGGAGTTGCATCCGGATCGCGAGGTCCGTGAACGTTGCGCTGGCCGCACGAGAGGCGCTGGTCACGAGTGTCGCCGCGAAGCAGCTCCGCGCGTTGCTCGAACCGATCGATCCCGCGCTCGCGCCCGTCGCTGGTGCGATCGACTCCGCCGTCGAGGAGGACGGCTCCGACTTGCGCGACAACGCATCTCCGTTGCTGCGGAAGCTTCGCGCGGAGCTGCGCAAAGGACGTCACCGAGCAGTCGAGGAGCTGACGAAGCTCGCCCGCTCGAGCTCGCTTCGCGATTTCCTGCAGGAGACGTTCATCACCGAGCGTGGCGGGCGGCCGGTGCTGGCCGTGAAGATCGGCGCGCGCAGCAAGGTGCCGGGGATCGTGCACGACGCGTCGAGCTCCGGGCAGACGCTCTTCGTCGAGCCGTTCGCAGTCGTCGAGCTCAACAACCGAGCTCGCCGAGGCGGCGGGCGCCGAGCGGGAAGAGGTCGAGCGGATCGTCCGCGAGCTCTCGGCGCGGATCGGCGAGCGCGCCGCCGCTCTTGCGGTGCTCGTGGAGGCGACCGGCGCGGTCGACCTTGCGCTCGCTCGCGCCGTTCTCTCGCGACGCTGGCGCGGCGCGGAGGTTCGCGCAACCGACGCAGGTTCGGCTGGTCGGAGCGCGGCATCCGCTGCTCGACCCCGCGGAGGCGGTGCCGATCGACCTCGATCTCGGCGAACTGCGCGCGCTCGTCATCAGCGGCCCGAACACCGGCGGGAAGACGGTGGCGCTGAAGACGCTCGGCCTCGCGGCGCTGCTGCACCAATCCGGGCTCGCGCCCGCCGGCGGTCGACGGCCGACGCTGCCCGTGTTCGACGAGGTGCTCGCCGACATCGGCGACGAGCAGTCGATCGAGATGAGCCTCTCGACCTTCTCCGGCCATCTGCGGAACATCGTCGCGATCCTCCGCGCTGCGACGGCGCGGTCGCTCGTCCTGCTCGACGAGCTCGCCGCGGGAACCGATCCCGTCGAGGGCTCCGCGCTCGCGCAGTCGCTCGTCGCTCGGCTCGTCGCGCAGGCGCGGCTCACGGTCGTGACGACGCACTATCCCGAGCTGAAGGAGTGGGCGAGCGCGACGGACAGCGTCAGCCAACGCGGCCACCGGCTTCGACGCCGAGACCTATGCACCCCTCTACAGGTGATGCTCGGCCGGCCGGGGACCTCGCAGGCGCTGAGAATGGCCCAGCGCCTGGGCCTCGATGCCGAGCTGGTTGCCGATGCGCGCAGCCGGGTGTCGCCTCGAGCAGTTGCGCGTCGCGGCGCTCCTGGCAGAGGCACAGGCGGCAGCAGACAGCTGCGGCTCGAGGCGCATGACGCCGCGCTTCGTCGCGAAGCCGAGGCGAGTCGAGGCGATGGAGCGCGCCCGCGAGCATGAAGTGCTGCTTGCCGGTGAGATCGAAGCGTCCGCGCTCCGCGGCGCACGAGCGCGAACTGGCGGTCGACGAAGCGCGGCGCGAGCTCGAGGAAGCCCGGCAGGAGCTGCAGAGGTTCCGCGAAGAGCTGCGCGCCGCCCGGACGCCACGAGCGGGAGCGCAGAGTCTCCGCAGAAGCAAACACAGCGGAGCGAGACCGGGACCGACGCGCTCGGCGCGCTGTCGAGCTGCGTGCAGCAGACAGACGAGATGTTGCGCCGGCTCGACGAGCCGCTGACGCCGACTGCGCCGCTCGCGCCTGGGCGATCCGGTGACTGCGCTCGAGCTCGGCGTTCGCGGCACGATCGCGACGCTCGAGGGCGACGAGGCGGAGGTGATCGGCACAGGCGGCCTGCGCGTGCGCGTGCCGGTCGCGCGGCTCGCGCCCGACTCGCCATCGAGTGTCCGGCAGCGGAGACGGAGCCGGCCGTTCGTGTCGTTGCCGCCTCGCGGGCCGACGTCTCCGATCAGCTCGACGTGCGCGGTACGACGCGCACAGGAGGCGCGAGAGGCTGTTCGCTCCCTCGTGGACGACGCCGCTCTCGCGGGCCTGCAGACGGTGCATGTCGTCCACGGCCGCGGCGCCGGCGTCCTTCGCGCGGCCGTCGAGAGGCGAGCTCGACGAGCCACGCGCTCGTCGAGCGCTACGAGCCGGACTCGGCCGACGGCGCGACTCTCGTGCACCTCGCCTGAGCGCTTCCCGTCGAAGAGGCCGTCCGACCGTGTTCGGGACGATCCCGAGGCAAGGCGAGGACCGATTACGGGGATCCAGGTGCCGCAACTCGAGGTTCTCGACGAGGCTCACCGCCTCCTCGGTCCCGCTCTCCCCGAGAGGGCGGCTCCTCCCCGAGTCGCCCTCCGCTTCCGACACGCGTGAAACGCTAGGCGAATGAGCATCGGTTCCGTTGTGGCGAAACCGCGACTTCGTGCTGCTCGAGACGGGGCGGCTCCTTTCGACCCTGGGCACCGCGTCGACGTCGATCGCTTACCCGCTGCTCGTCCTCGCCGTGACGCACTCGCCTGCCAAGGCCGGGCTCGTGAGCTTCGCGCGGCTCCTCCCTGCGCGCGCTCTTCGGCCTCTTCGCCGGGATCGCAGCGGATCGCTGGAACCGCAGGCACATCATGATCGCCGCGGACGCCGTCCGCGCACTCGCGATCTCGGGCCTCGTCGCCACTCGTTGTGCTCGACCCGCACGCGTTCTGGCCGATTCCGATCGCCGCGTTCGTCGAGGGACCGGGTCGACGTTCTTCGGCACCGCGCAGGCGGGCGCCCTGCGTGCCGTCGTGCCGCTGCGCCAGCTGCCTACGGCCGTGGGAGCTCGCGGGGCGCGTGAGGGCGACGGTCACGCTCGCGGGACCGCCCATCGGGGCGCGCTCTTCGGGCTCGGCCGTGCCGTGCCGTTCGTCTTCGACGCCGTGTCGTACGCCTTCTCGTTCGTTTCGATCCTCGCGATGCGGACGCCGTTCCAGGAGGAGCGCGCCGTCGACATCGTCACGACTCCGGGCGCAGGTCGCCGAAGGCTTCCGCTTTCTCTGGGACCGGCCGTTCCTGCGGACCTGCGCGTTCGTCTACGGGCTCGGCAACTTCGCCGGGGCGGGCCTGCTCTTTGCTCTCGTCGTCATCGGCAAGAGCCAGGGTCTGTCGGGTGGTCAGATCGGCCTGCTCACGGCCTCGTTCGGCGCTTGCCTGCTGCTCGGCTCGCTGGCGTCGCCCCTCTTCCGCCGCGCCTTCTCGATGCGGGACGATTCTGCGCATGGAGCTCTGGGCGTGGCTCGGCTGCGCGGTGTTCCTCGTCTGGCCGAATGTCTACGTCCTGACCGCAGCGATTCTCCCGGTGGCGGTGGTGATCCCGGTGACGAACTCGGTTGTCGAGGGTTACCGCGATCGCCATGACCCCGGACCGATTGCTCGGCCGGGTCGAGGCGTCAGGAGCACCATCTCGCAGCTCATCACCCCGCTCGGCCCGCTGACGGCGGGCGTGCTCCTGACCTACGCGTCGGAGCGCACGGCGATCGCCGTCTTCGCGGTGTTCGGTCTCGTGCTGGCGCTGTGGGGAACGCTGAGCCCGTCGATCCGAAACGCGCCGAGCCTCGACGAGCTGGACGCACTGCAGACGGTCTAGGCTCGCGTCGTGCCCGCCGAGCCCGACGTTCTGATCATCGGCGCAGGTGTCGTCGGGCTGTCGATCGCCTACCACCTCGACCAGCGCGGCGCGTCCGTGACCGTGCTCGATCGTGCCGGCATCGGCGCGGGCGCCTCGGGCGTTCAGCCCGGCGGGCTACGCCAGCAATGGGGCACGCAGCGTCAACTGCACGCTCGCGCGTGAGTCCATGGACTTCTACGCCGACGTCCGGGAGCGTTTGCAGATGCGGGTCGATCCGGGCTTCCGCGCGTGCGGCTACCTCTTCCTTGCGCACTCGGAGGACGTGCTCGGCAGGTTGAGCGAGAACGTTCGACTACAGAACAGGCTCGGCGTCTCGTCGCGCATCGTGACGCCCGCCGAGATTGCCGAGCTCGTCCCCGGTCTCGACGTCGCAACCGTGGTCGGCGGTGCGTGGAGCGCCGACGACGGCTTACTTCGACCGGCCGCAGTCGATCGTCGAGGCCTTCGGAGCATTGGCGGACGTGCAACTCGGAGACGTGCGGGCCGTCGACGACGACGGCGTTGTCACCCTTCAGAGCGGAGCCGAGCTCGAGCCGGGTGCGGTCGTGATCGCGGCGGGTGTCGACACGCCGCGTCTCCTCCCCGAGCTTCCCATCCGTGCAGAAGCCCGCTACCTCTTCTTCAGCGATCCGATCGCCGAGCGACTGCTCGAGCCCCTCGTCATCTCCGCCGAGCTTCGGTTTGCAGCGAAGCAGCTCGGCCGACGGTCGTCTGCTCGCAAGCGATCTCGGCGCGGACGGTCAGCCGGAAACGGACTCGGAAGAGTGGCGTGCGACGGTAAGAGAGGCGCGCGAGACGCTTCTGCCGCGGCTGGTCTACGTCGCGCTGCCGCACCTCGTCGAGGGTCTGTACGACGTGACGCCGGATCACCAGGCGATTCTCGGCCGCGTGCGCGACCGGGTGTGGGTCGCTGCCGGCTTCAGCGGTCACGGCTTCATGCACGCACCCGCGGTCGGAAGGATCCTCGCCGAGGCCGTGCTCGAGGGACGAGAGGACGAGGCGCTCGGCATCCTCGACCCGGTCGCTTCGCCGAGGGACGCCTCGTGCCCGAGCCGCAGGTGGTCTCGAGACCGCGACGCGGAGCCGCGGCAGGACGCCGGTACAGAGCAACTCGACGCCTCGCAGCTCGGGTGCTCCGTGCGGTGTGCCGAAGTCGACGCGCCTGGCGCCTGCGGCGAAGACGGCTTCCGCGTGTTCTGCCACCTCGTCCGGTGTCCCGGCGAAGGAGAACCGGTCGAGGAGGTCGTCCGGGATCAGCGAGCCCGCGGCGTCGTGATCGTCCGCGTCGACGTGTTCGCGTACCCGTGCGATCAGCTCCGGGTCGACCGTCGACGGTCGGATCGAGCTCGGCGACGACTGCGAGGTACATCGCGACCTCGCGGCGCGCAATGCGCCGTGCGCGTGCACCGTCGTCGTCGACGACCGTCACCGCACCGAGCACGATGCCGACGTCGGGATTCGCGATCCGCTCGCGCAACACCGCGACGACGTCTGGATTCGCGCTGCCGCCGACCTTCAGCTCCGTGAGCTTCCTCGCCGGCGAAGGCCGCGAGTCGCGGAGCCCACGTGCCGACGAGGAGCGGCACTTCGTCCCGCAGAATGGGAACCGAAGCCGCTGCCCTTGCGGCAGCGAGAACCTGCGACCCGTGAAGCCCGAGTCGTCGCCCGCCAGCAGGCGACGCACGATCTCCCACGTCTCGCGGATGGCGGTGACCGGATCCGATTGATCCAGACCGAGAGGCTCGAACCAGGTCCCGCGCGCGAGCCCGAGGAAAGCCCGCCCGTTCGACGTCGCGTCGAGCACGGCGGTCTGGCCCGCGATCTCGACGGGATGAACCGTGAACGGGTTGAGACACGACGGCCCGACTCGCACGCGCGTCGTCGCAGCGGCGATCTCGAGGAGCGCAGGCAGCGCCGGCTGGAACCAGAGGTCGTTGAACGTCGTGACGACGTCGAAGCCCGCGTCCTCGGCCATGCGCGCGAGCGGACCGTAGTCGCCGGGACGCTTGTCCGTCTGCAGCCCGAGCCCGAGCTGCCGCCCGTCCTCGCTCACGTCAGGTCTTCGGTGCGCAGTACACGTTCGCCGATCCGCTCGATCCGCATCACGACCCGCTCGTCGGGGTCGGGGCAGCACGACGAGGGAGTCCTGCTCGAGCCAGTCCGAATCCGGGAGCCGGCGCTGCTTCGCCGGCAGGAGGGGCAGCACCGACTGGAGCGCGTACATGCAGAAGTGCTTGCCCTCCGGGATCCGGATCCTGTTCGACTCCGTCACCTCGAAGTAGTCGCCGACCTCGAGCCCGCAGACCGGACCGCCCTTCGATCCGCTCGACGGTGACGCGCAGGTCGTAGAGCCGCATTTCCGTCATGCCGGAGCCAGCATATGAGGCTCCGCCCGCCGCTTCCACCCTTGCATCGCGTCTCGTTTGGGCAGATGATCGAGACCGCGCGACCGCGCGTTACCGACTGAGGAGGCTGCCGTGAAGAACTGGCGGAAGGCGGTGGGGGCCGCACTACTGTTGGCCGCTGTCGCGGCCGTGGCCGGGGTCACCGGCGGAACCGCGTCGACGACCGCGGCTCAGAAGAATTGCTCGTTCCAGCTGCGGATCGGCGACGTCCTGCCGTTCACCGGCGGCCTCGCGGCCTACGGCGCGAATCTCGACCGCGCCGTGAAGCTCGCGGTCAGCATGGACAACGCGACGCTCAAGCGCCTGAAGCTGTCGAAGATGTCGGTCACGCTCGTCGCGTCAGAGGACGGGCAGACGCAGGCGGCAGCCTCGGTCGAGGCGGCGACGAAGCTCGTCAAGGCGAACCATGTGAGCGTGATCATCGGCGAGATGGCCTCGGGCGCGACGATTCCGATGGCGCAGTCCGTGGCGATTCCGAACCACGTCGTCGACATCAGCCCGACCTCGAGCGCTCCGCAGATCACGGGCATCAAGGACAACGGCTATCTCTGGCGCGTGTATCCGTCGGACTACCTGCAGGGACGTGTGCTCGCGCAGGCGGCGATCGGTGCCTTCGGGAAAGGAAAGACCGTCAACGTCGGCGCGCGCAACGACGCGTTCGGCACGGCGCTCGAGCAGCTGTTCGTCGCGCAGTACAAGAAGCTCGGCGGCAAGGTCGGGCAGACGCTCCGCTGGAACCCCGACCAGGCGAACTACGACACGGAGGCGGGCAGGCTCGTCGAGCGGCAGCCCGGCGGGGTACGTGATCATCGACTTCCCGGAGACGTTCGAGAAGTTCGCGCCGTCGCTCGTCCGGACCGGAAAGTGGCAGGCCTCGCGGACGCTGATGACGGAGGCGCTCCGCAACGAGCGACGTGCTGAAGGAGCTCGGCGCTCCGGCCGAAGGCCTGCGCGGCACGGCGGCCAGCGTCCGCCGGCGCGCCGGCCGGCGCGGCCTTCGATGCGCTACTGGAAGCGCGAATGGTCAAGGGCGCGAAGCCGTACACCGGCTTCGAGGGCACCGGCGTTCGATGCGGCGAACCTCGCGTTCCTCGCGGCGGTGAAAGCCTGCTCGGCATCGCCGGGCCGAAGCTCAAGACGACAGCTCCGCGCAGTGTCCGGTCCGCCCGGCAAGAAGGTGACCTACAGGAAGCTCGACGCAGGCGGTCAAGCTCCTCCTCGCCGGCAAGGACATCAACTACGAGGGCGCGTGGGGCCCGATCGACTGGGACAAGAACGGCGACTCCGGGCTCGGCCGTGTACGAGATCTGGAAGTACGCGAACGGCGCGATCACCACGCAGAGAACGATCACCTTCCGGGCCGTAGTGCGGGAACGAGTCAGGGACGGCGGCGGCTTCGGCGAAGTCGCCGCCTACTCCCGCGCGGTGCGGCACGGACCGCACATCGCGGTCAGTGGCACCGCGCCGCTCGCCGAGGGCGAGTCCTGCATCCCGGCGACTCGTTTCTGCAGACGCCGAGGCTGCGATCCAGAAGCGCGCTCGACGCCGCAGCCGAGCTCGGCGCCGTGCGTGAGGACGTCGTTCGCACGCGCCTGCTGCTGGCGCCGGACTGCGACTGGAAGGACGCCGCGCGCGCGCACGCCGAGGCGTTCGCCGGCGTCGATCCGGCCAACACGACCTACTACGTCGGCGGGTTGATCCCCGAGGGCGCGCTCGTCGAGGTGGAGCTCGACGCGATCGTCGCGACCGCCGAGGTAGAGCTCCGTCACCTGCGGGTCGTCCAGGAGCAGACTCGGCGCGGTCCCCTCGATACGCGTTGCGGCCCACGTCGAGCACGTAGCCACGGTGCGGCCAGCGCGAGCGCGCGACGGGCGTTCTGCTCGACCATCACGATCGCGATCCCGCGCCGCTTCACCTCGGCGAGCTTGGTCGAAGACGAGCTCCATCGCCTGCGGCGAGAGCCCTGCGGACGGTTCGTCGAGGAGCAGCGCCCGCGGCCGCGTCACGAGCGCGCGCGCGATCGCGAGCAGCTTGCGCTGGCCGCCCGAGAGCGTGCCCGCGCGCTGGCGCGCGCGCTCGCGCGAGCAGTGGAAACTGCGCGTACATGTCGCTCCACGGCCGGCCGCCGCTCCGCGCGTCGGCACGACGAGACGCTGCCGACGAGCAGGTTCTCGGCGATCGATCAGGCGTCGGGAAGACGTTCTCGAGTCTGCGGCACGTAGTTGAGCCCGACGCCGCGTCAGCCGCTCCGGCGCGCACGCCCGTGACGTCGTCCGTTCGGTAGCGGACCGTGCCCGGCCAGTGCGCGTCGAAGCGAGGCCGTAGATCACCTTCAGGAGCGTCGACTTGCCGGCGCCGTTCGGGCCGATGATCGGCGACGAGCTCGTGCTTCGAACGCCGTGCAGCGACACGCCGCGCAGCACGAGCGCTTCGTCCGTAGCCCGCCTCGACGCGCGTCAACCTCGAGGAGCGGCCTCGTCACGTCGCTCCCGCCGTTCCCAGATACGCGTCGACGACGCGCTGGTCGCCGCGCACTTCCGCCGGCGTGCCGCTGGCGATCACGCGGCCTTCGTTCATGACGATCACGCGGTCGCTCGCCTCGCATGACGATGTCGAGATCGTGCTCGACGATGAGGAACGTCATCCCGTCTCGGTCGCGCAGTCGCAGGACGTGCTCGAGCGAGCTGGCGCGCAAGCGCCGGGCTGACGCCGGCCATCGGCTCGTCGAGCAGAACCAGCCGCGGCTCCGCCATCAGCACGCGGGCGAAGTCGAGGAGCTTGCGCTGGCCGCCGGAGAGAACGCCCGCGTATTCACCGGCGTGGGTCGTCGAGCCTGAACGAGCGCGAGCAGCTCGGCCGCGCGCTCGCGTGCGCCTCCGCTCGCGCGAGCGCACGCGCCCGGGCGGAGCACCAGCCCGTTCAGCCGCTCGCCCGGATGACGGGTCGCCGCGAGCAGGACGTTGTCGAGCACGGATCATGCGCGTGAGCGCACGCGGTACCTGGAACGTTCGCACGAGGCCCGCTCGCGCGATGCGGTGCGCCGGCGCGCGGTCGATGCGCCGGCCGTCGAACTGCACCCGTCCGCGCTGCGGCCGGAGGAAGCCGGAGATGCACGTTGAACAGCGTCGACTTGCCGGCGCCGTTCGGGCCCGATCAGTGCCGGTGATCGATCCCGTCGTCCGACGTCGAAACGACGCGCTCGTCGACGGCGCGCACGACCGCCGAAGCTGCGCACGACGTCGCGCACCTCGAGGATCGCGGTGCTCACTCCAGCACCATCTCCTTCGCGGCTGCCGAAGATCCCCTGCGGCCGGAAGAGCATCAGCCCGATGATCACGAGCCCGATCACGATCAAGCCGCACGTAGGCGCGTTCGGTCGAGTCGAGTAGCGAGAAGGGCGGGAAGTCGAAGAAGCGCGTGCCGGCGAAGATGACGCCGAACACGAGCGCCCCGACCGGCACGGTCCACGCACGGCCGAGCCCGCCGAGGATGACGATCATCCAGGCGAAGAAGGTGATCAGCGGCGCGAAGTCGTCCGGGCTGAAGAAGCTGAACTGCCACGCGTAGAAGACGCCGGCCAGCGCCGCCGAGCGCAGCGCCGAGCGCGAGCGCCTGCAGCTTGTAGAGCGAACACGTTCTTGCCGAGCGAGGCGGCCGCGTCCTCGTCCTCGCGGATCGACTTCGAGCACCCGGCCCCAGGGAGTCCGCATCAGCAGCGTCACGAGCGGCGACAGCGAGCAGCGCCACCGTCCAGACCAGGATCAGCATCGCCGCGTCGCTGCTGACGTGGAGATTGCGTTCCACCTTGCCGAGGAAGCTCTGCCACGGCGCCGTCGTACTGAGACGCCTGGCCGATCCCGGCCAGGTTGATCGTTCCCTGCGAGCCGCCGGTGAGCGGTCCTCGTTCGTCGCGACGTAGCGGAGGATCTCGCTGAAGGCGATCGTCGTGATCGCGAAGTAGTCCGCCCGCAGGCGCAGCGTCGGGAGCCCGAGCAGCAATGCCGGCGAGCGATCGCGAGCACGATCCCGCAGCCCGCGGCGAGCCACATGTTCAGGTCCTCCTTCACCACGAGGATCGCCATCGTGTACGCGCCGATGCGCCATGAACGCGACCTGGCCGAAGTTGAGGAGCCCCGCGTAGCCGAACTGCACCTGCACGCCCGAGCGCGAAGATCGTGTAGATGCCCGGCGACGATGCCGACGAACGACCAGAACCCGAAGCTGGCGATCGTGCTCAAACGACCCGCGCTCTTCCGAAGAGGCCCCTGCGGACGCAGCAGGAGCGACGACGAATGAGAGCGGCGAACGCGACGACCGGCTTGTAGATGGGGTCGACGCCGCCGAGGAGCGTCGAGCCACGTCGACAGCTCCATCACCAGACCCGAGCGCGAGACCTCCGACCAGTGCGCCGTACACGCTGCCGATGCCGCCGAGAACGACCGCGGCGAAGATCGGTAGCAGCAGCGTGAAGCCGAAGCTGCGGGTCGAAGGAGGTCTGCACGAGCCCCGCGAGGACGCCCGGCGAGACCGGCAAGCAGGCCCGAGACGACCCAGGCGGCGAGGATCACGCGACTACGTGCGCATCACCTGCGACCGCTGCGAGCGGCAGGTCGTCGGCGAGCGCGCGCATCATCCGGCCGACGCCGGTGCGCGCGATGAGGATCCCGACGAGCACGATCCCGACGGCCGCGACCACGATCGCGATGCCCTGCGGCCTCGGAGAGTCTTGCGCTGCCGATGACGTAGACCTTGTACGGGTCGACGTTGTAGGTCCGCGGACTGCGGCCCGCGCACGAGGTAGATCACGTGCCGCAGCACGAGCGCGAGCCCGATCGGAGACGAGGAAGAGGCTCATGAAGCCGCGCGCTGCGTGCGCGCAGCGGCTTCCAGAGCACGAGCTCGAACGCGACCGACAGGAGCGCAGTTGCCAGCATCGCGAGCAGCGTGGCGATGACGATCGGCAGCCCGAGCGTCACGTTGAAGTAGACGGCCGCGAAGGCGCCGAAGGTCATGTAGTCGCCGTAGGCGAAGTTGACGAGCCGGAGGATCCCGTAGACGATCGAGACGCCCGCCGCGGCGAGCGCGATCACCGAGCCCGTGACGAGGCCGTTGGCGAGGAGCTGCATGAACATCGGCTGGGACTCTCGCCTACCGGCCGGTGTGGTTCAACCTGGGCCCGTTTCGTTAACGGGAACGCAAACGAGCGAGCTCTGTCTGGCCGAGCTCGGTCAGCCGCCAGTAGGCGACAGGCGCCGTCGTGTGGCCGACGACCTCGCTGACGCCGAGAACGTCGACGAAACGGCGCCGGCGCAGTGCCGTCAGGGCGCTGCGGACCTGCTCGGGCGGCTCGTCGAGATACAGGGCGATCTGCTCGAAACCGAGTGACTCGTTCTGCTCGAGCAGCGTCAGGATCGCGGTCTCCATCAGGCCGGGCTCCTCACCCGCAGCGAGACGGCGAAGCCGAGAGTTGCCACCGCCGCACCGGCCCGTGATGACGTAGCGCCCGGGCCTGCGCGAGCGGGGAATTGTCGTCCAGACCTTGAAGCCGCCGCCCGGGTGCACCCTGGCGAGAACGGCGGGAACGCCGGCGAACTCATGCCGGCGCACAAACGCCCGTGAGAGCAGAAAGGCGTTGCTCCCGGCCGTGCAGCCGTCCGGCGGAGCCGCTCAGCCGAACGGTGCCACCGGCGCGCACGGATGCCGGTGAGACGGAGAGCGAAGGCGTAGCGGCGCAGGCAAGCTGGACGCCAGGCCTCCAGCTAGGACTGCACCGAGGCACGCCAGGAACCAGATGCGTCGTTGCACCCTTCAAGAGTACTCAGGCCACTGCGTTAGGCTGACCGAGTGGCCGTCGCAGAGAAAACACTTGCACTCTGGGAGCGCCGCTTCCGCGCGCCGATCTCGTTTCTTCCAACCTGGGCGCCCGACGCGCCGGATCGTTGTGTCTACGCATCGAACGAGGCGGGCGTCTGGCAGGTGTTCGCGTGGGACCCGGCAACAGGCGAGCGGCGCCAGGTCACAGCGGAGCCGGTCGGGGTGACGGACGGCACGCCTTCGCTCGATGGCCGGGAGGTCTTCTGGTTCGCAGACGACACCGGCGACGAGGCCGGCCGCTGGCTCGCGCAGCCCTTCGCAGGCGGCGAGACGCGACGCCTCTTCCCGACCATTCCGAACGGGTGGAACGAAGCGCCTGGCGCAGGCGCCGGGTGTCGTCGCGCTCGGGCTCAGCAACCGTGACGGCTTCGCCGTCTACGTCTCGTTGGCAGGCGGCCCGCCGACCGAGCTTTACCGCTCGAACGAAGCGCTGCATGTCGGAAACTGGAACGGTCGCGGCTTCAGCGAGAGCGGGTTGTCGGCCGACGGCTCGCTGCTCTGCCTCGAGCACGCGGAGCACGGCGACCTGATCCACCCCGCGTTGCGCGTGATCGACGCCGCGCTCCGGAGCGACCGTGGGCGAACAGTCGGATCAGGGACTTGCATTGGCTGCGAAGTGCTGGTCTCCCGTTCCGGGCGAGCAGGTCCTCGCGATCGAGCACGAACGTGAAGGGAGTTGCGTCCCGCACTCTGGAACCTCGAAACGAGCGAGCGTCACGACCTCGAGCTCGAGCTCACGGGGGACATCACCGTCGAGGGCTGGTGGCCGGATGGCTCGGCCCTGCTCTTGAAGAGACTGCACGAGGGCAGGGATCAGCTGCTTCGTTACGAGCTGCAGACCGGAGAACAAGCGAGAGATTGCGACGGAGCCAGGCGTCATTTCCGATGCACGCGTGCGGCCTGACGGACGCGTGTGGTTCCTTCCACGAGCAGGGAGGACGGCAGCGCGTCATTCGCGACGACACGCGGCGCCGAGCCGCTGAAGCTCGGCGACCAAGAGCCGGTCGAAGGCCGGCCTTACGAGTACGTGGCACTTCACAAACCTCACGGAGACCGGGTGCACGGCTTCTACGTCACGCCGGACGATTCAGGCGGCCCGTTCCCCGTGCTCATGTTCGTGCACGGAGGCCCGACCTGGCTCGACAGCGACCGCTGGCAGCCGGAGGTACAGGCGTACGTCGACGCGGGATTCGCCGTCGGCATGGTCAACTATCGCGGCTCGACGGGATATCGGCCGCGAGTGGCGTGACACGCTCATCGGGAACATCGGCGGCCCGGAGCTCGAGGACGTGAACGCGGGCCTGCAGGATCTGGTCGAGCGCGGGATCGCAGATGCGGAGCGCGCAGTGATCGCGGGCTACTCGTGGGGCGGTTACGTGACGCTCCTCGAGTCTCGGAAAGCATCCGGACCTGTGGCGTTGCGGGCATCGCGGGTGTTCCGGTGGGAGATTACGAGGCCGGGTATGAAGACCTTCGCCGCTGCTCCAGGCCTACGATCGAGCGCTGCTCGGAGGAGAACCGCGTGACGTTCCCGAGCTGATGCGCGATCGGAACCCGATCAACTTCGTCGATGACGTCCGCGCCCCCGTCCTTTCCTGATCGGCAGGAACGACAGTCGCTGTCCCTATCGGCAGGCAATGGTGTATGTCGAGCGGCTTGCGGCGCGGAACCACCCGCACGAGACCTACGTCTTCGCGACCGGTCACTCGCCCTTCGACACCGACGAGCGAGTCCGTCAGGTGCGGAAGACACTCGCCTTTCTCGAGGAGCACGTACCGGGAGTTCGCGCGATCTGAGCCAGGATGGCCCTCGAGTCGCGAACGAGATGACGTCATGCTCGCCGCGGTCGAAGCATCGATCTCGCGGCGCAGGCTGCGACGCACCCGGCATGGGATCTATCGTCCGGCGGTCGGGAGGGCGGGCGACGTCGGCACAGCGATTTCGTCGACGACCTCGACGAACGCGATCGCGACGACAACGAAGAGCTTCAACGTCGCGACCGTGAGTCGGACGACGAGCACGGGCCATAACGAAGGCAAGGACGATCGGCAAGAGCGCAGCAGCGATGAGCCAGCCCATCCTCTAATCGTGCGCGGCCGGGCAAAGGGCCCGGATACGTTCCTCCGCTCGAGTGCTGGACGCCGGAACGACGGTTTCTCGGTAGGCGTGACGGCCCATGGCGCGTCGTCCGAAGTACGGCTACTGGAGGTGCGCGAGGGCTGTACTCGAAGTCGCGACTCCTCCCCGCTGGCCAGCGTTGGTAGTCGTGCACACCGCCGTCCCGCTTTTCGCCTCTCTAGCGGGATGCCCCCGGCCGGAATCGAACCATGCGCACGCGGTTTAGGAAACCGCTGCTCTATCCACTGAGCTACGGGGGCCTGCAGGATGGGGGTAACGAAGGCTCTGGATAAGAGATCCGGCCCAAAAATGCGTGGGGAACCCGGACGGCCGAGCCGCTCTGAACCCTGGCAAACAGATGTTCAAGGGCAGTTCCTGGGCTCGGCTCCGCTGCCTCCGGACCATGGCCAGCTCGGAGCGTTTGTTCTTGGACAAGCGCTTATGGCTTGGTAGGTTGCCACACGTGATGATTCTCATAGGCATTGCCCAGGCATCGAGGACGACCTCCGAGCCGAAGGTGCCCCGCATGACGGCACGGGTCAGTAGGGGTCAACTGATCTCGCGGGGCGCCAAGGGCGGCGCGGCCTTCTTTCTGACGGGCTCGCTCGCCGGATCGCTGGTCGATTCGCCGCCAGCTGCCGACACGGTTCCGGACAGCGACCTTGCCTACGCTCGGTTGCTGGTCGGTGCTGAGTTGCTCGGCCTGGACTTCTACACGCGGGCGATCGCGTCGAAGCGGCTTCGCGGGGATGCCTTGGGATCTCTGAAGCGGGCGCGTCTCAACGAGCAGCGAGCACTACAACAAGATGTCCGAGATCTCTGAGCGGCGCCAGGACAGACACCCGCGGTCGCCGTCGGACTTCGACTTCTCCTATCCGAAAGGGGCGTTCGCCTCGAGGTCGTCGATCGCGAAGCTCGGCGTCAGGCTGGAGACCGACGTTCATGGGCGCGTATCTGGGTGCGGTTGAGGGCGCTGCAGACGAATGCGCTCAAGCAGCCGGTGGCGCAGATCGCGGCAAATGAGGCCGAGCACCTCAGTGCCTTCATGCGCCTGCTCGCGGGCGCAGTCCGATCGGGCTCGTCTCTGCCGAGGCCGCTCACGATCGAGGAGGCGTCGAACGCACTCGATGCGTTCACGAGCTAGCGAGAGGTGACGGATGCCGCGCGAGTTCTACAGCGCAAGCGAGGCGCGCAGACGCTGCGGGATCAGCCTCGACACGCTGCGCCGCTGGGATCAGCCAGGGTCAGGATCAAGACGAACCGCGATGCGAGCAACCGCAGGCATCGTGATCCGCGAAGGAGATCGAGCGGCTGCGGGGCGGACCCGACGCCGAGCACCACGTGAGTGCGCGCAACCGTTTCAGCGGGACCGTGCGCGACGTGAAGGTCGAAGGCCTGATGGCCCAGGTCGAGATGGTCGTCACCGTAGCCGGCCGTGCTGACCGCGATCGTCACCGCCGACTCGGTCGCAGGAGCTCGGGATCAAAGCGCGGGCAACCACATCGTCGCGGTGATCAAGGCGACGTCGGTCATGGTCGAGCACTGACGAAAGCAGTCGCCGATGGAGTTCGCTTCTCAGCACCGGATCACGCGTAGGCGCGCGCAGTCTGCGCGTCTGCGCCGTTCTCTGCTCGCTGCTTGCGACGACGGAGCCGCGGCGCGCACGGCACGCACGTCGACGCGTCACCGGGATCACCGTCTACGCGCGCGCGCGTCGTTGACCGACGTCTTCCCGCAGGATCGACTCGGGCCCGAAGTACTCGTTCGGCGCCTCGAGCACGCTTGCCGCGCAGATCACGCAGGGAGCTCCGGCCGATGTGTTCGCGTCCGCGAACACGACGATCCCTGACGCAGCTCTTCGCGAAGAAGCTCGTGCTGAAGCCGGTGGTGTTCACGCGCAACCGGCTCGTGCTCGTCGTGCCGTCGTCGAATCCCGGCGGGCATCCACAGCGTCTACGACCTCAAGAAGTCGGGCGTGAAGCTCGTGATCGCCGCCGCCGGCGGTTCCGGTCGGCGAGCTACACGCTGCAGGTGCTGAAGCAGATGGGGCTGACGAGCGTGCTCGCGAACGTCGTCAGCCGCGAGTCCGACGTTCGCAGCGTGCTCTCGAAGGTCGCCTCGGCGAGGCGGACGCCGGCTTCGTCTACTCGACCGACGCGAAGACGGTGCCGGGCAAGGTGAGCGTCATCAAGATCCCGGCCTGGGCGCAGCCGAAGGTCACGTACGCGATGGCGGTCGTGTCCGTCGAGCAGCAACAAGACGGCTGCGCAGCGGTTCATCGACGAGGTGCTTGAGCAAGGCCGGCCAGAAGAAGATGCTCGCCGCGGGCTTCCTGCCGCTGCCGAAGGCGAAGTCAGGCGTAAGCGCAGGGCGAGCAGCTGCGCAGCCGTTCGCGTACTTCGCTCGCCGCCGCGGATCACGCTGGCGTTCCTGGCGCTGCCGGTGCTCGCGATCTTCTTCCGCGTCCCGCCGGGCCAGCTGATCGACCAGCTCTCGAACCCGGTCGTGACCGACGCGCTCATCGTCAGCTTCAAGACGACCTTGATCGCGCAGGCGCTCATCCTGCTCTTCGGCACGCCGACGGCGTACCTGCTCGCGAGCCGGCGCTTCCCGGGCCGCTCGCTCTGCGTCACGCTCGTCGAGCTTCCGCTCGTGCTTCCACCCGGCTGTCGCCGGCATCGGCCTGCTTGCGGCGTTCGGCCGCTTCGGCCTGCTCGGCTCGACGTCTCGAGACGTTCGGGATCACGCATTCCGTTCACGCAGACCGCGGTCACGATCGCCGTCGCGTTCGTCGCCAGCCCGCTCTACATCCGCCAGGCGATCGCCGCGTTCGAGGCGATCGACCCGAACCTCGTCGCCGCTTCGCGCACGCTCGGTGCCGGGCCCGTGCGCACGTTCTTCCGCGTCGTGCTCCCGCTCGCCGGGGCGGTCTCGCCGCGGGGAGGCGCTCGCGTTCGCGCGCGGCCTCGGTGAGTTCGGCGCCACGATCATGTTCGCCGGCAGCCTGCAGAAGGTGACGCAGACGCTGCCGCTGGCGATCTACGCCGAGTTCGAAGTCAACTTCGACGTCACGCTCGCGATCAGCGCCCTGCTCGTCCTGATCAGCGCCGCGGCTGCTGATCTCCCTCAAGCTGACCTCTCTATGGCAACCCTCCGAGCAGATTTCACCCTCCCGCTTCGCTCGTTTGAGCTGGAGCTAGCGCTCGACGTCGACCGCACCGTCGCCCTGGTCGGGCCGTCGGGTGCGGGCAAGACCTCGGTGCTGCGGAGCCATCGCCGGGCTCGTGCGGCCGCCGCGCGGGCGGATCGCGCTCGGTGACGACGTCTGGCTGGACAGCGGACGCAGCGGCTCTTTCGCAAGCCCGACGAGCGTCGCGTCGGCCTCGTCTTCCAGGAGTACGCGCTCTTCCCGCACCTGACCGTCCGGCAGAACGTCGCCTACGCGGGCAAGGAGCGCGCCGACGAGTATCTCGAGCGCTTCCGCATCTCTCACCTCGCCGATGCGCAGACCGGCGGCGCTCTCGGGCGGCGAGCGTCAGCGGGTCGCGCTCGCTCGCGCGCTCGCGCGCGGCCGGGCGTGATCCTGCTCGACGAACCGCTTTCGGCGCTCGACGCGCACACACGAAGGTGCACGGTCCGCGCCGGAGCTGCAGGAGCTCCTGCACGAGCTTGCGCTCCCGACCATCCTCGTCACCCACGACTTCGAGGACGCCGCGGCGCTCGCCGACCTGTGTCGGCGTGATCGTCGACGGACACCTGCGCCAGTTCGCAACGCCCAGCGAGCTCGTCGACCGCCCGACCGACGCGTTCGTCGCCTCGTTCACCGGCGCCAACCTGCTGCGCGGCAACGCGCGCCGGCTCGACGACGACATGACCGCTCGTCCAGCTCGAGACCGGCGAGCTCGTCTACTCGACCGAATGGCGCGAAGGTGACGTCGGCGTCGTCGTCTACCCGTGGGAAGTCTCGATCGGGCGCCTCGCACCAGGAGGACTCCGGCGATGAACCTGATCGAGGGCGAGATCCGCTCCGTCGTCGCCGTCGGCAACCGCGTGCGCGTCCGCATCGGTCCGATCACCGCCGAGGTCACTGCGTCCTCGGCCGACAAGCTCGAGCTCGCACGCGGCGGCACGGCGTTCGCAACCTTCAAGGCGACCGGAACCCGACTCGTTCCGCTCGCCTCAGATCACCTGAAGCTTCGACAATCCCAGCACGCTGGGCTCTTCCGCTCCTGTATCCGTTGGATTGCGGCCTTGGCAACGGCTGGCATGGCGTGCGTGGAAGGCGAAGGTGCTGGCGCTGGTTCGGGCCACTGGCACGTATGCGTCATCTTCTGAAGTCGTCTTCGTCCCTGTGCGGGAAGTCGGCGCGTCCCAGATCACGTGTGGGCAACCCAGTGAGTGTCGAGGCTCAGGAGTTCTTGCATCTCCGGCACCACTCCGACTCCATGCGGCTGCGCAGATTCCGATAAGCCGCCGCCGCGGGCAGTTCAGACGTCTTTGCCGTCCTCGTCGTGGACGCGTCGGCTGGTGGCAAGAGTCCGCGCGGGTACTGATGGGCGAATCCCGACCTGACCGTGTGTCAGCTGGGCGCGGATCGCTAGCCACTTGCCGCCAGTCGCGACTGGTAGGGCTGGCCACCACCAACCTGTTCGCGAAGTACGGCTCGCAGCGTGCGACGAACTCGTCCAGTGACAGCGCCTGCGGGCTGCTGCCCTGCACGGCGATGCTGCAAATGAAGCGTCGTGTCGTTGGCCGCCGCGCCAGGGCTCGACTTCGCTGAACGCCGTCGCCCCCATGCCGCGGTCCTGTTTCAAGACAAGCGGCGCCTGCTATCGCTATCCGAGAGCGGAGATCCTCTCGCAGCTCCGCCGCGGATCGATAGAGCTTGGTGTCGGTTCCCCAGCTCTATCTGCGTGGTGTCCACACTATGAGCACCTGTTTCGTTGGCCATCTTCTGAGCATCGCGTCCGGGTGTGCGCTCACCCATACACCGGCATCGGCGACCGCACGCAGAACGGCGTCGAGAGGCTTCGCGCGGTCGAGGCCCTGCTGGATCGGGTTTGCCCGAACGAGTGGCCGCCGTCGAGGTTGAGCAGCCGATCTCGCACCGCCTCCGCAGTGTCATCGGAGTAGACGATGGGTTGAGCAAGGACGCCTCAATGCCGCGAACGAACGGAACATCGCACCGCAGGACTCACGATCGATCCGTCGCCCGTCTGGCGGATCCCATTCGACCCGCCACGGGAGCCCGACCTTCGGCATCACAGGCGGCGCGATGCTCGAGCGGTCGATCTCGATCTGAGCACCTGGATTGTGTGCCAGCTCTGCCAGAGGTGATGCGCGGGATCACGAGGGTGATGATGAGCCCGATGATCGGATCTGCGACCTCGAATCCGAGGGCAACGACCGCCGCTGAAGCGATGACACCGAGGCTGACGAAGCTCTACGCATGCCGCCCGTCGGCGACTAGCGCGGCGCTGCCGTGCCGAGCCCCGGCACGAAGGCGTATCTGCGCAGCGATCTCGTTCCGATGAACCCGATGACGCCGGCAAGTGCCAGAAGCCAGAGATGCGACAGCGTCCTCGGGTGGATGAACCGCTCGATGGTTTCGAACCGAGCGCGACGAGAGCGCTGATGAAGATTGCGAGCACGACCCAGCCCACCGAGGCGTTCGCCGCGCGCGCCCCGCCGAGTAAAGGCGATGCCAGGAGGAACCGCCGTTAGAGCGTCGCCGAAGTTCGTGGATCAGATCTGCGAGCAGGGCAACACTCAACGTGCGTAGTAGATGAAAGCTTGAGCGGAACGCAGTGACCGTGAGGAACGATCGAGGCTGCCGAGACGGCCTTGACGCCTGCTCGTGATCTCAGGATCGACGGATCGACAAGTCCGTGCAGTGGCCATGTTGACCGTCATGGGCGGCACTCCTCGCACGTCCGTGCTCTCCGTGTCCATGGTCATGGGTCTCATCGCGACCAAGGTCGTCGTGCGCATGGCGATGGTCGATTGCATATGCCTGGCTCTGACGCAGCACGAGCGGCAGGTAGACTAACCCTGCGCTGACGTCCCGTCCGTCGAGCCGCGGGCACCTGTCGAGAGTGGCCCGGCCACCCGGCCCGTGCGGGCCCTGGGCATGCCGGAGTCCCCCGTCTGAGGGAGCGCGCCGCAGTTTCGGCCGTCGATGGCGACTGACCAGACGTAGGCCCCCAGCCCTCCACGCCCCGAAGGGATTCCAAGTGCACAAAGACTGACTCGCATGACTCGCCGTTCCCTCGTCAGCGCGCTCGTGGGCTTGCGTTCGCCGCCGCCAGGCGTCGGCCTCGCGCAGGTCACGACCGGCTCGACACAGAGCCAACCGGCCACGAGCACGCGACCGAGTCCCAGACGACCTCGACACGAGACCACGGACGACCGGCGACCGCGAAGGACAGTCCGCGGACGACCAGGGGTCTGAGTCCGAGTCCGAGAAGAACGATTTCGAGGATCAAAGGAAACACCAGCTCGAGCACGACGTCGACGACCCTATCGATCGACGACCAACACGAACCAGACCACGTCGACCGGCGCCGAGACCGACGGCGGCGACTTCGGCAGCGGCCAGGAAAAGATGGACGTCTGCCACAAGACCGGTAACGGCGGTGAGCACACGATCAACATCGCGGCTCCCGCAGTTCCAGCGCACATGGCGCACGGCGACAGCATGGGCGCATGTGCCACGACCACGACCACGGCTGCCGCGACGACGACTTCGACCACGACTACCGGCGACGACGACGACCAGTAGTCACGGCTCGAAGAAGCCGAAGAAGCTGAAGCCGCAGCACACGACGAGCCACGGCGCTTCGAGCCAGAGCACGTCGACCCACACCAAGTCGAGCCACGGCAAGTCGAGCCACGGCAACAGCGCCAAGTCGCACGGTGGCGGAAGCCACGGCAAGAGCGGCGGCGGTCAGAGCCACGGCAACGGCGGCGGTGGCGGCAAGGATCACGGGAAGTAGCGCATGTCAGACGTTTCGTAAGGAACGGGGGCCCCACGCTGCGGGGCCCTCACTGTTTCGGGGCGATACGCTCCGCTCGTGATCCGGGAGCTCGTGGAAGCTCGCGCCGGTGAGGACTACGACCTCTACGCGCGCGGGATCAACCCGCAGTTCATGCGGGTGCTGAAGACGATCGGCTTCGACCGCGTCTGGGCGCGCGCCGAGGGCCAGTACCTCTACGACGCCGACGGCAACCGCTACCTCGACATGCTCGGCGGCTTCGGGATGTTCAACGTCGGGCGGAACAACCCGCGGATCCGCGCGGCGCTCGTCGAGACGCTCGAGCTCGACACTCCCGGCTCGGTGCAGCTCGGCGTCTCGCTCGTTGCCGGAGCTGCTTGCGGAGGAGCTGCTCAAGCGCACGCCCGCGCGACTCGAGCGCGAGTCCTCTTCACGAGCTCGGGCACCGAGGCAGTCGAGGCGGCGCTCAAGCTCGGCCGCGCCGCGACACGGGCGCTCGCGCGTCGTCTCGACCGAGCAGTGCTTCCACGGGCTCACGCTCGGCGCGCTCTCGGCGAACGGCGATCGGCACTTCGTCGAGCGCTTCGGGCCGCTCCTGCCCGGGTTCTCGCGGGTTCCGTTCGGCGACCTCGACGCACTCGAGCGTGAGCTCGCGCAGCGAGGACGTCGCGCTCTTCCTCGTCGAGCCGGTGCAGGGCAAGGGCGTGAACCTGCCGCCGGCCGGCTATCTCGAAGGCGCGCAGGAGCTCTGCCGCCGCTACGGCACGCTCTTCTGCCGTCGACGAGGTGCAGACCGGGCTTCGGCCGCACCGGCAAGCTGTTCGCCTTCGAGCACTGGGGGCTCGAGCCGGACCTCGTCACCGTCGCGAAGTCGCTCTCGGGTGGCTACGTGCCCGGTCGGCGCGCCTGCTCATGTCGCAGCAGGTGTACGACGGCGTGTTCGACTCGCTCGAGCACTCGGTCAGCCACGGCTCGACCTTCGCGCCGAACGACCTCGCGATGGCCGCCGGGCTCGCGACCCTGCGCGAGCTCGACGACGCCGATCTCGTCGAGCGGTCTGCGCGTCTCGGTGCGCGCCTGCTCGAGCTGACGCGCGCCGTTGGCCGACGAGCACGAGGTCGTGCGCGAGGTGCGCGGCCTCGGGCTGATGTGGGCGATGGAGTTCGGCGAGCCCGAATCCGGCAGCGTCGCCTGGCGGCTGATGGAGCGGATGCAGGCCGGTCTCTTCGCTCAGCTCGTCGTCGTGCCGCTCTTCACGAAGCACCGCATCCTCAGCCAGGTCGCGGGACACGACCTGCCCGTGCTGAAGGGCCTACCGCCGCTCGTTCGTGACCGAAGCAGGATCTGGAGGAATTCGCCGGCGCCCTCGACGACGTGATCGCGAAAGCCGGCCGACCGACGCGTGTCGCCGGGCTCGCGCTCGCGCGGCGAGCTCGCTTAGAGGTCCGAGCTCGGCGCTGCGCTCGCTGATGCACTGGCGGCGCCCAGATCTCCGCCAGCGTGACGAGCCGCTCGCAGAACTTCCTGCCGCTCGCTCGATCGTCCGGCACGTTGTCCGGCGCGACCGAGACTCGCACCTGACGGAGGACGACCTCGGCGTCCTCCGACATCTCGTGCCTGCTCGCCGACGATCGAGATCTCGCCCGCCTCGGGAAACGAGCAGCTTGCCGAGCTCCTCGAGCTCCGCGGAGGTCGCATCGCGTCCGGCGAAGACGCCGAAGTTGATCCGAATCTCGAGACCTGCGGGCTCCTGCTCGACGGCGAAGGCGATGACGTTTTCGACCTGCATTGACAAGCCGTATTACCGTCTTGCCGAAGAGCTAACCCTCCTCGGCTCCCAGCGGAAACTGCCGTATGGCTACGACCATTCCGAAGATTCCCCAGGCGACGAGGACGGCCACGGCCGTGGGCTTGTCCCAGATCTGCTGGCCGTGGAGGTAGATGCCGTTGATGAGATCGATGAGGGACTTCAGCGGCAGACACGGCGCCGATCGCGCGCAGCGCCTGCGGGTAGTGACGGGTCGGGCCGAACGAGCCGCTCAGGAATGCCATCGGCAGCACGATGACGTTCACGATTGCGGACGACGCCTTCCAGCGAGCGGATGAAGCCGGTCGACGCAAGTCCGAGCGCCGCGAACACGGCCGCCCCGAGCGCCAAGGCCAGAGCGAGCGAGACCACGTTGCTGCGGCCACGGCGTCGACTTCAGCACCTTGCCGAGCACGAAGAGCGACGCGGCCTGCAGCGCGAACACGATGCGTGATCGACGTCAGGACTGCAGCGAGATACGTCGGCGGGCGGTAGCGGAGTCGAGCGGATTCGCTTCAGCATGCCGAGCTCCCGGCGACCGACGAGGATCAGCGCAAGCCCGGCGAACGCACGTGTTCGCCGCGCCGTAGCCGATCATGCCCGGCCAGCAGCGCCCAGGACGCGGGTCGTCCGTCGATGCGACCGTTGTAGACCGCGGTCAGAAGCGTGAACAGCAGACAGCGGAAGAGGAAGACGAACACCGCGGATTCGCGACTGCGCCAGAACAGCCGCTGCTCCACCTCGAGCTGATGGCGGTAGAGCCTCATCGTTCCTCGGTGCGCGGTCAGCGAGAGATACACGTCCTCGAGCGTCGGGCCGGCGAACCGAGAGTCCTTCGACCTCGCGGCCGTCGGCAAGCGCTGCCGCGGTCAGCTCCTGCAAGAGGCGGGTCGGTTCTGTCGTGTGGATCACGACCTCGTGCCCATCCTTGGCGGTAGCGCACCTCGGTCTCGTTCGACCCGCCGGTGAGCTCCGCCGGCGTGCCCTCACGAATGATCACTGGCCCTCGCGGAGGACGGCGACGCGGTCCGCGAGCTTGCTCGGCCTCGTCGAGGTAGTGCGTCGTCAGCAGAATCGTCTTGCCGAGCGAGCGCAGCGCGCGGATCATGTCCCACGCGGCGCGGCGTGCTGCAGGATCGAATCCTGTCGTCGGCTCGTCGAGGAAGACGAGGTCCGGATCGCCGACGAGCGCGACGCCCGAGGTCGAGCCGTCGCTTCTGACCGCCGGAAAGCGTCTTCACGCGCGCGTCGCGCTTCTCCTCGAGGCCGACGAGCTTGATCACCTCGTCGACGTCGCGCGGCTGGTCGTAGTAACCGGCGAACATCCGGTGCGTCTCGGCGACCGTGAGCGTCGGCCAGAGCTGGGACTGCTGCAGCACGACGCCGATGCGCTCCCGGAAGGCGCGAGCCGGCTCGTTGCGGATCGAAGCCGAGGACGTCGACCTCACCGGCGTCGCGTGCGTCGGTAGCCCTCGAGGATCTCGATCGTCGTCGTCTTGCCGGCGCCGTTCGGGCCGAGCAGGCCGAAGACCTCGCCCTCTGCGATCTCGAAGCTGATCCCGCGGACCGCCTCGTAGTCACCGTAGGACTTCCGCAGGCCGTGGACGGAGATCGCAGCCGCGGCACCCGTCCACTGGTAGAGATCGTCCTGTGACCACACTGCGCTACGTCGTGGCGGACGTCTTCACCGACGAGGCCTTGACCGGAAACCAGCTGGCCGTCTTCACCGACGGCCGCGGGGTCGACGACGAGACGATGTTGAAGCTTGCACGGGAGATGAACTTCTCCGAGACGGTCTTCGTGCTGCCGCCGGAGTCAGGCGGGCACGCGCGGATCCGGATCTTCACGCCTGAGGTGGAGCTGCCCTTCGCCGGGCATCCCGTTCTCGGCTCGGCGTTCGTCCTCGGCGCTCGCTCCAGCTCACAGAGATCCGGCTCGAGACCGAGGCCGGTGTGATTCCAGTCACGCTCGAGCGCGAAGGCGCGCGCATCGTGTTCGGCTGGATGCAGCAGCCGATTCCGAACTGGAAGCCGTTCGAACAGGCGGAAGAGCTGCAGGAGCTGCTCGGCGTGCGCTCGCAGCTGCCCGTCGAGGTATACGACCTCGGACCGCATCACGTCTTCCTTGAGCTCGGCAGCGAGAAGAGGTCGCGGCCCTCGAGCCCGACTTCGGTGCGCTCGGACGACTGACGGACGCTCGGGGTCAACTGTTTCGCAGGTTCGGGAACGCACTGGAAGACACGGATGTTCGCGCCGACGAGCGGCGTCGACGAGGATCCCGCGACGGGCTCTGCGTGCGGACCGCTCGGCATCCACCTCGTGCGACACGGCCGCATCGAAACCGGCGAAGAAGTCGAGGTGTCGCAGGGCGCCGAGATCGGCCGCCGTCAAGCTCTTCGTGCGGGTGGACGGCACGCCGGAGCAGATCGAGCGCGTCGAGGTCGGCGGCTCTGCCGTCGTCGTCGCGCGCGGCGAGTTCCGCCTTCTAGAAACGCGACCGCCTGGATCTCCGGCAGCTCCGGCACGAGCGAGCGCCAGAAGACGCCGCCGTTCTCAGCAATACGTAACTGAACGAAGTACAA